>CEON01039687.1_pt1 | contig 14717 bp, 9 predicted proteins | sample 530291 | NCBI WGS metagenome assembly CEON01 (sample SAMEA2619888, study PRJEB7988) | marine metagenome | biome: marine biome (ENVO:00000447); feature: surface water layer (ENVO:00002042); material: "saline water (ENVO:00002010), including plankton (ENVO:xxxxxxxx)" | depth 5 m
CGCAAAACAGACATTAGATGGCTTCCTAATGTTGGACCATACACCGAAATGCACGACTTTTTAATGAAAGTTGCTATGGATGCTAATAAAAGATTCGGACTTACTCTTACAGAATTACCGCCATTACAATTTACCGAGTATTCAGATGTAGGCCACCACTACGGAATGCACCACGATATAGATTGGAATAGGCAAGACGGCAAGCACAGAAAGTTGAGTATTGTCGTGCAACTAACCGACCCCGAAGATTACGAGGGAGGGGTATTGTCTTTTGCTCACACACAAAACCCCGACTCCGAAGCACTAATTAAGCGAGGTTCTATTATTTGCTTCCCGTCATATTTAGAACACGGAGTATCTCCTATAACATCGGGTTCAAGAACAAGTCTTGTAGGGTGGTTTGAAGGACCACGCTGGCGATAGTTTGACTAAGCATTACTCCTTAATGTTAATGTGTCTAACAATAGAGAGTCGCTGGGTATTCTTTTTGCATTAGTGGTAACTATAATACTTCTTACACCTTACATACCACATGGCCCATCAGACGGAATTGTTAATCCTTTTTCTTGCAAAAAAATAGAAGGGGCAGTAGTATTAAAAGAACACGATGAAGAAGGACATAAATTGTATGTTGAGTATTTTGTTGCTGATGAATGGGAAGGAAGCATAGTCTATGTATCCAATAATACTTATCATTCTTTTGAGGAAGGGGATACTTACGAGCAGATAGTTTGCGACATTTTTGAATACGAAAATATCTTGCAACAAATCGAAGACTTGCAAAATATAGGTATTTTGATACCGCATAACGGTTAAAAGGCGCACAAATAGTAGTTTGATTAGTGGTGAGTAGGTGAGAGAAGGTAAGATAGTATTCACACCCCCCGAAAGATGTTATACACGAGTTATATTGGAAGAAACTCCACATGGCTTTAGGGTATATCGAGTAGGAGAGGAGAGACCCTTTACAGTCATTCCCCATTCGTCAATTAGACAAATAGAATATAAGGAAAGTGAAATAAATGCAAGATAATAATACAACTGCTGAATGTTTGGTTGATTGCTTAGAAGAGTCATCCGGACTATTAGATGAATTAGAAATTATATTGGTTGCTGGGTTAGCGTTACTCGGTATTGCGGCATGGGCCGTTAATAAATATAAAACTCTTAACGCAGACGGCAAGATAACTCTTGACGAAATCCTCGATTCTGCGGATGAGGTTAAGGAAAAAGCCGCAGAAGCAAAGGCAGAATTGAAAACTATCGAAGATGCTTTAGAATCCCGTAGCGTAGCAGAATTAAAAGAAATGTTAAAGGAAAAGGGATTAAAGGTATCCGGCAAGAAGTCCGAGTTAATTGAAAGACTAAAAAATAACTGAGTTGGTTTAGATGGCGTATTATTGTTCTGTTGCTGATGTAGGCCAAAGACTCGGCCTTGATTCTGCACAAAGAACAAGGGCAAATAGCCGCATTACAAGTGCTATACGCAGGGCTACAATAGACATAGACCAAATGTTTAGAGATTATGGAAGAGATGCACCATCGAGAGAAATAGCATCCACCACATTAAATGGTGCTATATCAGCCAACGCAACCACAATCACATTAACTTCCGCATCTTCATTTAGTAGTGCTGGTAATGGTAATGTGGATGGAGATTCCTTTTCATGGACCGGCAAATCCTCTAATGACTTAACAGGTGTTACCGGTATTTCATTCGACCATCTATCCGGAGTTACTGTCGAAGAAGGAGAGTTTGCTCATGTGCTTAGAGAAATATGCGCTGACCTTTCTTCTTCTTATTATTTACAAGACGATTCTGTATTTCAAGAAGGCGGTATAAGAGATGGTGGCTTAAGAAGCAACACCTTAGAGTCAAGAGGCAAAGAAAATCTTTATCGCCTTGCTCATCTCGGAAGTGTTGATTGATGCCGTATATTCGCCAACTTGCACCATATACTCCTCGTTCCGGAGGTGGAAGGGATAGTAAAGGTTCAGCCGTTCAGTTTAGAGTAGGGTATTACGATAGAGGTTTGATAGATGCCTTAAAAGGCTTAAAAACACAATTCGATACAAGAAAATGGTTGCAAAATGAGATATACGCATTTCTAAAAGTTGATGTTATACCCGACACAAAAGACAAATTACAAGATAAACAACCGGAAACATTCAACAAAATACTACCGCCAACAAGGAAGTTTAAGCAATCTAAGAGTATATACAGAAGAGTTGCTGATTCTCTCGATGCAGAAATTGATGGTGATGTTGTAAAAGCGGGTTCTAAACCTTTCCCCTTTGGTGTAACAGGACAAAGACAAGACCCTAACACAAAAAAAACTATTGCTCAAATCGTTAAGAGAGGTATGAGGTCGTTTATGTATAAGAAAAGTGGTGGGAGAAAATACAATAGGTCTTTACCACCTACTGTAAGGTCTTCGATAAAATACGGTCATAAGATAAAGAGTAGCCCACCTAAGAAAACAAAAATGGCTCAACCTACTTACGGTGTATTTTCTTCAATAGGAATGCAAAGAGCGAGAAAGCATCCGGGCTTCAAAGGTCGCCAAAGGTTTGATTATGTAGAATATATGTCTAAGAGTATAAGGGGCGATAGGTTCAAGAAACACATGGTCTCAAGAATTGAGTTTTTGGGTGGTATTTACGGATTTAAGGAGAGGGTATAATGGGAGTATCGGCAAGGAATCACTATTGGACTTCAAGAACAAACTTAGCAGACCCAACAAGCCCAAATGGTGCGGCTAATGAAGCATGGGCTCTTGATAGTGGTTCGGGTAGTGGTGGTTCTGCAAATAATGATAATTGGAGAGTTACAAATCAAATATGGAAAGTTGCAAAAGGAGAGAGCAATACACTTCTTGCAAGTTTTAAGATAGTTGCAAAACCCGATACATCAGAAACGGTAATGGCTATTGATAACGGAACACATAGAGCAGAAGTGCAAATAACATCTTCTCTTGATTCTATAAGTTTAGTCGGTTCTTCGACTGCTACTAAGTCCGATTTAGATTTAGATGTATCAGAATACGCATCAGTTCCGGTTTTGTTAAGATTAACTTTAGATTCAAGCGGCAACGCAAGGCTCTATATTGATGAAATTATAGAAGATGACGATGCAAACACACATTATTTATCAGTAACCGCATCTTCATCCACCAGCGAAGGCGTTTATTGGGGTAATACAACAGGAACATTAGATTGGTCTATTGTTTTTCACACATCACAAGGGGCTTATTCCCCCGATGAATTAGATGCAAGCGATTTTATCAACTTTGCATTTATTAGAACCGCATTGAAAATTATAGAGGTTCTAAAAGATTCAAAGAGATTCTATTTGAAAAACCATGTAACCGATTCTTCTATTATATATGGTTATGACCTATCAACCAATATGGTTAGTAGGCTTAATCCACCGACAGTCCATGTAGTTACAACTACCGCTACTTCACCGGAGTTTAATACATTATCCGGTGCAAGAACAGACCAAGATTATTCGATAGATGTTTATGTTACTACACGAGGAACAGATTATAGAAACGCATATCGTTTAGGTTTATCTATAATGGGTGAGGTATTTGATGAATTATACACTAATACGGGCTTAGATTCCGGAATTGATAGCCTAATTGGATACAATTTGATATTCGACACAAAAATGGATGATGACGAAACCATTTGTGTGCATCAACTCAACTTAACCTACATGAAGAAGGTAAATATGACCCGCCGAGAGGTATGAGAACCGTTAAATATCACTATTTATGTAGTAAATCCGTAGGGGATATACCATGACTACATTTGCAAATAGATATGTTTCCGTTGCCGTTGAACACGCCTTCGGAGACGCACAAAGCGTTGATGCTTACGGAGAAGTTGATGAAGAATCATTTAATGAGACTTTTGATGTTTTACAAAGACCGGATATGAACAGATATGGGGCTCAGAAAGCCGTTGATTCAAAGCACTATGCTTCGGGTTCTTTTTCTATGCCTCTCCAACCGGACCAATTTACCATGATTTGTCTTCATGGTGTTATGGGAACACACACACAGGGCTCAACACCCGGAGTCAATGATAAATTAGAAGAATTAGCCACCGGAGAGTTGCCTTCATACACATTTAGAGTTGGAAGAGACGATAAGGAATATACCTTTGCAGGTCAAGTTATTGAATCTATTAGCGTATCATCATCCGTAGGAGAATATGCTATGATGACTGTTAATACTACCGGATGCAAGGCACAACATAAAGCATCTGATGGTTCAACTATTTCTCTTGGAAGTCTTGCTACTCCGGCTTATACATACACCGGAGATGCGGCACACTTCGTAGGTGCTTATGTTAATTTTGAAGACCTTGCAACAACTTCTGCTTACTCAAAGTTAGTGCAATCCATTGACTTTGAAATAAGCACTAATAGAGATATGGATAACTCATATACTCTCGGTTCTGATACTTGCGTTAGAGCCCCACCTATTCAACTAAGAGAAATTAGCGGTTCGATTACATTTAGTAAAGCGGTTCTTTCGGGTGATGTAGCCGTTGATGAGCCGGACTTTGCTGATTTGTTAGGAAGCGGCTCTTTCCATCATGGAACGGCATCAAACCCCGCAATTTCAGTATTATTCCAAGTTGATAGCGATAACCATATACGATTTGATTTCTTCAAGGTTCATTATGACGCACCACAAACTAATGTTAGTGGTCGTGATACCCAAACAATGACTGTTGGTTTTACCGCACTTTACGATGAAACAACAACAGATATGATGGAGATTTTGTTTAGTAGTGAAGACACTACACTTAAAGGCGGAAGTAATGTGGATATTGATACATTATCCTCGTGATTAGTATAGATTAGATTTAGTATAGAATAGAGTTGAGAAAAGTATGCCCGTATTGCAAAAAGAAATAGAATTAGATGATGGAAAAAGAATCCTCGTGCGCCAAGCATCGGGGATGGAGCGCATTGAAATAGAGGCTCGTCAAGCACGAGTCTTCAGAAAGGTTCGTCATTTCGGTCCGAATCCTATGGAATGGACCGATGAACAACAGGAAGAGTTTGCTGATTTGATAGATGAAGCAGACGCAGGGCCAACTTCTCAAATGAGAGATTGGATTCCAAATTGTATTCTCTCAGAAGGCGTTGATATAAATACACTTACAAGTGCCGAGTTACAAAAGTTACTCTCCTTTGTTAGAGGAGACGATGAGGAGGGTGGAATCCCTTTATCGAGTTCCTAATAGTAGCCCCCGCATTATGTTCGACATTTAAAGGCGTTCTTCCGAGCGATTTAAGGTTGAAATATGGAGATGCAGGGGGGAGACATTTGTTGGAAATAGATTTAGCGGTTGCAGGTGAAATAGCAGATAGAATCACCGAACAAACAGAAGAAAGCCACAAATCCCCTGCCGCACAATCCCGCAAAGCACGAAAGGCCGTTGAGAAACGGCAACGAATGGGTGCTAAAGGCTTAGGGGAATTGTTAAAAGACACCTTTGATAATAAAGAAGGTGAGTAACGATGGCTTCACGAACCGGCTCGGCACGAGTATTCTTTGAAATTGTAGGTCAATTTCAAGCCGAAAGGCTACTTAAAGATGCAGATTCCGCCGCAGTAGTTACAAAAGCAATTTGGCTGGATGCGGCAGGTGGTATCATTGAAGCCTTTGAGTTTGCCTTTGATGGTATAAGAGACCTTGTTGAAGAAAATATTGAGTCATTCAAGGCATACGAAGAACAACTAATACAGGTAAGAAAGTTTTATCAAGGTTCAGAAGAAGACATTATGAAGTTTGCTGATGCTTCAATGTATCTCGGAGAAACCTTTGCGTTTAGCGGTGCAGAAGCATTGAAAGCCGCCGCTCAAATGGCCCAAATGAAAACTGTTTTAGGAAGCCCCGAAGCGGTTATTGCTGGAACAGAAATGGGTTTGCTTTTTGCTGAAATAGGTAATATGGATACTCAACTCGCTATGAAGCGTATGACGAGCCTAATGCAACAAACCGGATTTGCTATGGGTGGTTTAACTCAAGCACAATATGATAATCTCGATGCTCAAACTCAAGCACAAGTAGTAATGAGTAACACAATGAGAGTATTAGACCAACTTAACACAATTGAAAACTCTTCTGTTGCAACAATGGAGGACATGACCTTCGTTCTAAACCAATTCTCGGCACAGGGTAATTTGGCCGGAGAATCAATGGCGAGTATGGCCGCATTTGCCGCTATCTTGCTTGAGGCTGGTGAAGAAACAAGTAGGGCCGGAACAGGTCTAAGAATGATTTATTCAAGATTAGCAGTTGATGGAGGAGACGCTTCCGAAGCAATTGCAGAAGTCGTGCCTCATTTAGATGCAACTACTGTATCCACCATGTCTTTAAGTGGAGTTCTTGATGAGTTAATACCTTATTATGTTAATTTAACAGACATTGAAAAGGTTAGACTAACACAAGCAATAGCCGGTAATAGGCACTATGTAAAGTTGCAAAAAGTTATTGAGAACCATGAAAGATATATTACATTAACCGGTATGGCTTATTCCGGAACATACGGGGCAGTTGAAGAGTTTGAGAATCGTCAAGAATCTATGAAGTTTAAGATAGATAAGGCCAATGCTATGATTGAAAATCAAAGGGCTTTAGTTGGTGAAAACTTAGCAGAAGCCTATGTTAAATCATTAGAGCCACAATATCAATTCTTGAAATTATTGGAAAAAAGCACCGAAGAATCCGATAAGTATTCTGCATCATTAGGTGGTCTTGAGGTAAGCGTAAAAGACACACTTGAAAATATTATGCTTCTCGGTGCAGTAGTTGAACAACTCACTTTACCATTAAACTTTGTTATGGGTCTCGGAAACATACTTATTTCCGCTCAAGCCTTTGGTGCAATCAATAGACAAACAAGGGAGATGCAATCTTTCCACACGGAAGCCTATGGTCGTAGGCTCTATATGATGGAACAAGAAAAGCAAATGAAATTAGCAACTTTATTTGATATAGAACAGGCAAGCAAAACTTCTCATGCGGCTATGATGGATAGAACCGCACAACAAATTGGGATTAAAAAAACCCAAGCACATAACGATTTCGCATACGCAAGACAACTAAAGGCTCTAAATAAAGGCTTAATAGAAGACCAAAAACAATTAGATATGACTAAATCTAAAGATGTAGTAAAAAGTGTTGAATTACAACAACAAATAAAGGCCAATGAACAAATTATATTACAAAAAACGGAATCATCACGACTAAGAAAAGCCGAGTATGATATAGATAAAGCCGTTTATCAACAAAGAGCATCTTATGAAAAAGGAATGCAAGCCTATTACAAGTTAAGTGTAGGACAAAGAGCAAACCAAGTAAAGCAACAAAGAGCATTAAGCGGCGCAATACAAAATACATACAATAATATGGCTAATGAAGTAGTTGTATTTAGGGCTCTAACAGAAGAAGAAATAAAGGCCATAACTACAAGAGTCCAAGCAAACCAAGTTAAGGCAACAAGCATCCAACTTCAATTAAGCGAGGTGAGAATAAGACTACAAACTGCTAAATTAACAGAAGATGAAAGAATAGCCCTACAAAACTTAATTCTTCAACACGAAGAACATCTAAGAAACTTAGGTGAAGAAATAGCAAAAGACCAAATCTTAATATCTGCCGACAAACAAAGAATAAACAACATAAAGCAAGAAGCAGTTTCGACAAGAGTATTAACTCAAGTATATGATAATTTACATGGTTCAAGAGAGGCAAATAATAGAACGCTAAGACAATCGGTATCTTTGGGAACGGGTTTATTGGGCCTTTATTCTATGACTGCTAAATCATCTAAAGATATGGAAGCCGCCATGTATGGTATAATTATAGCACAGGGTCTTTATCAAGCCGCCATGTGGATTTCAAAGAAAAGAACCGATGGTTATACTGCGAGCGTAATTATGGCTCAAATGGCTACTAATATTTTTTATGGTGCATTAGTAGCAGTAGTTGCATATATAGGTGGTAAAGCAATTGCAAATGCTCTTAACCTAAGTAGTGCCTTTGATGACTTATCATCAAGCACAGAAGCCATGACTGCTAATTTTGGAGATTTAGAAAGTGTCTTGAAGGATTTATCAATGAAAGGAGACGAGTCTGTTTTAAGCGGGATTGTTGAAGCATCCTATAACGACTTAAGAGCAAGCGAACAATTAGCAAAAGAAAGTGAAGAAGTATTACAAAATCAAGTAAATGTATATTCCGATATAATGGATAATTTTGCTGGCGATAAAGGTTCTGCTGAATATCAAAGTGCTTTTAGACAACACGGAATAGCAAGTCAGACTCTAAAAGAAGTTCAAGCAATAGTCGAAGCACATAAAGGGGCAAACCAAATCTATACTGATTATGTCGAAGGCGCTATGTCCGATTTTGAATCAACAAACTATGCCCTTACACAAGCATATACTGATTTTGTTTTAGGTGAAGATTTGTGGGATGAAAGAAATACTGATACGGCCTTAGCAAATCCTACGTGGGCCAAGCAAGGTCTGCCCGCATATTATAGAGATTTAGAAAACGGAACAAGAAAATATTATCATACTTATAGTGAGTTACAGGCTGATTTGAGAAAAGAAAATATGTTATACGTGCAAGATGTTGAAGAAACAGGATTAGCATTAGCGGCATCTTATGATATATTATACGGTTCAGTATTAGATGCCGTTATTTCCGGTGAAGGAGAAGTAAGAGATATGGTTAGTGGTTCATTAGACCAAATGAACGAGTTTGCAAACGCAAGAGAAGAATTGTTTTTCGGAAGTCAAGCAAACTTTCAAGGGGCAATATACAAACAAATTACACAAGGAGGAGTTGAAAGTGTTTTACATAGAGTTGAAATTATGCAACATAACCACTTTAACGGTATGACTTTACCGGAAATGGTAAGCCAAGTTACAGAAGGAGTAATAGTTGAGATGAGAGGACAAGGTGTGCCGATATGAGAACCACATCAAATACGCTTAACATTTGGCTTGCCGGATATTATGATGATTTTATGTCTTGTAGGTCTGTTCCCGATGATAGCAACGCTTCAACTATAAGAGATATAGACCATACCGCAACACATCACGGAAACCCAATGAACGGAGAAGCAACGCTTAATCCCCGTTATAGATACTCATTACCCGACAGGTCTCAACTTGCAACTTATGAAAGTGCAAATGATAATCTTACAGCAGATGTATTTTTTGCAACTTCTTCTGTTGCAACTATTTCTAATTCGGGGATACACGAATGGCTTACCCTCGACACAATACGAAGAGGTTATAATAATTGGGAAGGGCGAGCGCAGTTGCAATATCCGGATTCAAGGCGTGGCTCAAGGCAACGATTTAATGGGGCGGCTGGTGATTCCTACGAGGCTTTTGTAAATGGACACGATACAAGAGGCGTTTATTACGCTCCTCTCGGAGACATTGATTCCACTATGGGAAGGTCTCGTGTTATATCAAGGGCCGCTCGTGATAGCAATTCGACAATGTATATCGGTGCTGGTTCTCACCAGCAAGCAGAAAGAGCCGGTCATACTACTACTCATTCAATATCTCTTGCAAGTATTTTATCCGGCGAAAGAACAGACAAAACTACTACATCATCGGGGGCAAATAGAGGAGATGCAAGAAAACACCTATACCCTCTTCGTTCCCCCGCAGGGCAACCGTTTTTAATATCAAAACTTCATCAAAAAGAAACTGATACTTCCGGAGGAAATAGATATAGGATTCTAAACTATGATGGTAAGATGCAGTTTTCCGGACTCGGTGATACATTTAACATACGAATGGCCTCGCATACATTTGGCGATTGGGCGGGGCAAAAATACACGTTAAAAATAGGTTATCCGAAGTCGGGTGGGTTTGATAAATCCACACAAGCATTTACCGGAACACCGGCAATAACAGTTGATATACCTATAAGTGATTTAGCAAGTGGTAATTTAGAAATAGATACCTATACCTATGGAAATAATAATAATTATTGGGATGATATAGATATAGTTATGGACTTTACCGCTCAAACATATAAAGTGTATATTGACGGCACACAATTAGGAGGAACGGGCTCTATGGCTGGAAGTTACCAGCCCGATGATATATTCGGATGGTCTTTAGATGTGTATAATAGCGGTGCTTGTAGTGATGGTTTCGTTGATGCTATAACTTGTATTGATAGAGCCGCATTATATATCCCCCTTCAAGACGAGGTGCAATCAACCGATTATACCCCCCTTGAATCGTTTAATTACCAAGCACACGCCAATTCACTAAGCACAGTTTCTTTTACCATATCAGATGATGATAACAGGTTTGGTTTAACAGGTTTGCTTGAATCAACAGGATTTACAGAATGGTCGGCTTTAGTATTTAGAGATAATTTAGATAGACCTATATGGTGGGGAACAATAACCAACCTAAGACAATCACAAAATACCAATCAACAAACGCTTGATACTATCATATCAGCAGAAGAGCAATTCGGTCTGATGGATAGACAACTTCCTATATGGGAGTTAGGTCAAGGTTCAGTATTAGATAAAGAAGGACACTTTGCTCTAAATACTGCTATTGAAAAGAATGCCGAATTAGTTGCAAATATGAAAGATATACTCTATACCGGAGGAATAAAGTTGCAACTAAATAACTCCACAATAGGATTTAACAATGCAGATTTTGCAACAGAAGATAACCAAAGAACATCATTATTGTCTTCGCATCCTATTCAAATGTATATCGGTGAAGATACAAACGGACCAAATGATACCGAAAAAGAATGGGAAGGGTATGGGTCTGCACGATGGAAGTTAGAAGAATCATTTGGTATGTTTCAAGGCTATATAGGAGTCGCCAATTTAACTTGCGTCTTACTATCAAGCGATACACTACATACAACAAGTAACACCATATCAACCACAAATAGTAGTGTTGGGGCGGCCAAAACCATTAGTAGTATTACTGCAATAACCAATCATTCCACCGCGCCCGATGAAACACCAAGCATGAAATTAGCGGTATTAACACCAAATGATAGTTTAACAACAGGAGATAAATATTGTTCAACTTATGAAGTTATAGCAACTAATCCTTTGGATACAAGAAAGAAATTAGTTGAGTTTCAAACTACTGCAAGTCATGGTTATAGTGAGGGGGATGAAATAAGATTTGGTATTAGGCGTAACTCATCCACAGGTGCTATTGATACAACAGGAAATATATTTGGTGGCGGCCAATATAGAATACTTGCCGTTCCTTCCACTACTAAGTTTCAAATTGAAGTAACTTCAACAACACTAACTACAAGTAGCGCAACAGGATTTGGAACGGGTCAAGTTTTACCCGTTTTGGTTTCGACTAATTTTAATTCCGGACAACTTACAAATAAACATCTTGTGTTTAATCAATCCGTTCTTGATTTTTGGAATGATTCTAATAAAGAAAAAGTATTTTATCGAAATGTTCATGCTAAATGGATGGATGATATTAGCAAATCTCTTTGGTTTAAGAGTAAGTTTGGGATTATTTCAAAGGAATGTTATCATACTGCCGGAAAAAATACCATTACAAATAATCCCGTTTCCCCTGCGAAGGCTTCAAGTTATTCACAAGATACGGCTACATTTACCGGTATATCTTCTATTAGCACTACTGCAACAAGCGTTACTTGTGATGACCCCGCTATATGGTATTATAAAGAAGCATTAGGAAAAGACGGGATTATAGATATAATAGACCCTGTTACAAATGAAAGAAATACTTTACTATTCGATGCTTGCACCGCCCCATCCGAAGCCGCTTTAACATACATACAACTCAATTCCGGTTCAGCAGTAACTATTGACGGGCAAAGTTGGTATAATGGATTTCAAGTATCCAATGAAAGTTTATCACAATGGGATATAGTAGTTCATAGTGGATTTGCTGATTATGAGTTAAATGGTGTGCATCAAGTAACAGGCATATACTCACAGACAGGAGGAGTTACAAAATATGTTGCAATTAAAATAGACACATTTACACCTAAAAAGGAAAACGCCGGATTAGTTACAACTAATTTATCTTGGTTTAATGACCCCGATGATTTTTACCCTCGACTTTGGACCTATCAAAATGTTCAAACTTCAAATGTTTTAGGAGGGCTTTCACGAACAGAAGAAGTTGTTATTAGAAAAAGTAGTCCGGTTATTAGTCTCGCTTCAAACAATGTTGCAACAAAAACAACAGGCGCAACAGGACAAGTGCATTATGGTTCATTTACTATTCAAAACATAAAGGGGCAAAGACGAGCATGGACTGCTGGAGACTTTTTGTATAGATTTAGGAAAATAGACGAATCAAATGGATACAAACACATTTGGTTATTATGGTCCGATATGAGAAATGATGGTAACGCAGACGCTAACAACTCCACCACAAAAAAGGACTTTGGTTTAGTTTTACCGACTAAAGAAAACTATAATGTTGATATGATTTTTGCAGACCAATTTGAAACAAACGGAGAAAACTCACCATTTGCTTCATTAAAAATAGGGGAAGATATTGATATATGGAATGTGGATGCGGAGGTTGAACCTTACTCCGGTTCAGCATGGTCTGCGCTTGGGTCTAATAGTTACAAATTGAAAGATTTTCCGGGTAGCGTTCCATTTAACCCCTATGAAAATTGGGAAAGTAAAGGTGGTGCGTTTTTAATTATTGACTCAAGCAGATTTTTTAATATGAATACTGAATCGAGCGGAGGAAGGCCCGGATATACAACCGGAGGTATGGCTCACTTTGACGACTACGATATACCTATTGCCGGAACACCTTATTTGTTAGATGCGTATTACAAAAAAGCAGTATCAAATTACAAAAATAGCGGAACAGGTGTTGATGGAACAACAACTACTAATTTTGCAAATCACGAAAACCAACTTAAGTTTATCAATGATGCCGCAACACCTATTAACGATATAGGTTTTGAGGATAAAACATTAGAATTAGATGACGCTACTAACTTTGATTTCGGGGCAACAGACGGATACGGAATAATACTTGCAACTAAAGGAACAGGAAAAGATAGTGAAAAGTATTTGTTTGGTCTTAGATGGAATACCGTAACCGGTAACACACTAAATAATGTTTATATCAATGACCCAAACCTTACTGCAATTGACCCCCAAGCAATTATTACTTCGTTAGACGAAGACTCCGCATTATGGTCGAGCGGGTCAAGAATGGATATTGCCCTTAAAAGAGAATTGGGAGACGGTCAGACGCTAAATGAAAATGGATATGACGAAATTGTTGTGTATAACACACCAGCCGCACTATATGGATTTAGAATACTAATGAATGTTGATGGTTATATTGAGTTCAAAAACGGAGGAACATATTATGATAGTGATAAAATAAGAATGTTGCAAAATATAGCCGTAATCAATAATTGGACTAATAACTCCACTTTATCGTCTATACAAGATATTAACAATGTTCCAATAACAAGAAATATGACTACTACAAGAATTGCATATAGTTCCGGTGATACAGAAAACTTCGGTGCTATAACAGATTTAAGAGAAAAGACATTTGCAACAAGTATTCGGGATATAGTAAATACAAGCGGAGAAGGGTCGGATGGAACAAATATAGTATTCTCTCGTGTAGTAGGGAGAGACGGAAGGTTTGATTACAGGCCCTCATATAATTCCGGATTTACTTTTACAAGAAATAATATGGTAAATAGTGGATTAAGTCTTGATAGCAGTTCTATTATCACAAACATTAGAGCCTTTTACAATGGCGGTCAATCATTTATTGATTACCCTAAGCCATCAACAGGAACAGAAGCAAGATGGAAAGTTTTGGATTTGTCTTCTGTAAGAAACAGACAAGAAGCCGAAGCAATAGCAAAAAGAGAATATCATAAAGTAAAAACTTCAAGTATGTCTGTTACTGTTAAATTAAATAGAGAAAGCGGAGAAAATAATATAATGTTAAGTAACGCAAGATACGGATATATTGGAGATGCCGCCATTGTAGGGTTATACGAAACAGATAGTGAAAAGTTTGGCTCTTCTTGGACTTCGCTATATGGAGGAATACCATTTACAGGAATAGCAAATGCTTTAGATGGAAATACAAATAGCACAGAAGTTACAAATGACTTTACTTTAGTTCCAATGATTGATGGAACAGGTAACTATTCTTCGTCTGCTATGCCGGGTCTTGAAGTTATATCTGTGGTATCAAGTGTTCAAGCAAATGGTGTCGAGTCGCCTCTTTCTTGGGTTTCATCGTCTAATACTCTAAATTGGTCTATTGCATTTGGTAGCACCGTAGTTTCACAAGTAATAACATCAGACGGATATTATGAAATTGCATCCGGACCAAATAAAATAACAGTTAAAATAGATTACTCGGAATTACCATCTTCGGGAACAACTACTAAATCCTATGCTTATGTTCCATTAGCCGATGCCGATAAAGCATACAATACCTATGGTGCAAAAAGCATATCTTATGCTTTACAAGTAGTAAGTGTGCCTCCTTCTGTGCCTAAAGTAAATGACGAAAACCACGAATTAAGAGTAGGAATTAGTATATCGGGAGGTAGCACCGCCGATGACGCAAGATTCAAAATCCACCTATTAGATTATGATTTTGCAAATAC
>CEON01027508.1_pt1 | contig 14706 bp, 9 predicted proteins | sample 530291 | NCBI WGS metagenome assembly CEON01 (sample SAMEA2619888, study PRJEB7988) | marine metagenome | biome: marine biome (ENVO:00000447); feature: surface water layer (ENVO:00002042); material: "saline water (ENVO:00002010), including plankton (ENVO:xxxxxxxx)" | depth 5 m
GGGACAAATACCACCGGCACAAATGGGTTCCCAAGTTTTACCACAAATGCCCGGTCAAACACCTGTACCTGCTGCACCTGCACCTGCTGCACCTGCACCTGCTAATCCGGGTAAAATTACATCATATTCTACTAACCCTGCTGCACCTGCTGCACCTGCTGCACCTGCTGCACCTGCTGCACCTCAACCTACTCCACCTGTTGGCCCTCAGAATAGAAGCGGTATTGTTGGTACTCCTGCAACTACAGGAATGACCGGGCCACCACCTGCATCTGTACCTCAAGGAGATGAAATAGACCAATTTATTGCAAATAGAGGGCGTATGCCAGCATCTAACATAGACCATAATGAAATAGATGCAATGAATGCAGATGAAGTAAGAAGGAGAGTAGATATGATGAAATCATTTGTAGACATGATGTTTAATGAGTTTGGTGATTTATTCCAAAAGCAAGACCCCGATACTGTTGCTGCTATTATTACAGGTGTTTACTTAGATAAGATGGTCAGGTGATTACATGACCGATATGAGTGAGTTTATTTTGGACATGGACAGAAAGATGTCTGCCAAGTCCTTTCAATACTTCTTCACTGAGATATTAGGATTTGATTATTCAGGACATCACAAAAGTTGGGATGAGGGTCTTGATAAGAATAGATACTATTGTGTTAAAGCGAGTCGTGACCACGGTAAATCTGTATTTTTTATGAGTCGTGCATTATGGATTGCAGCCTTTCAACCTAATACTCACATTATGATTTTCTCTCACTCACTTGAGCAGACACTTGAACACATGCGTTTTATTCGTAACAACATAGAAGGCACACCTTGTCTAAGACACTTAATTCCTGAAGGTAGACCGTGGCGTAAGACATACTTTGAGTTCTCAAATGGTAGTCGTATAATGGCAAAGTCGGTTGGTGGAGGAACTCGTGGTTTCCACCCGAATGTAGTATTGTGTGACGATATTCTATGGGGTACTACCGGTACTGAATTACAAAGAGCCGCAGATTGGTTCTATGGTGTATTGCTTCCTGTTCTGCACCACACAGGTAGATTGATGATGGTAGGTACACCGTTTTCGTATAACGATTTATACTCTCAACTTGAGCAGACTGAAACATTTACTGTTGAAACATATCCCGCTATCAATGAGCAAGGTGAAGCACTGTGGCCTGAGCGATGGGATTTAGAGTCACTTGACCAAAGGCGAATGTCAATGCCAGCGATACAGTTCTCTCGTGAATATTTATGTGAACCTATTCACGATGTAGCAAGTATGTTCCCTAATGACATATTGGAAAAAGCCCGCAACAAAGAGTTAGTATTACTCGATAGGGCCGAAACTGAGTATGATGAAGAAGGAGAACCGGCTGGTGTATTTGGTCAGCACTTTATTGGGTGGGACACAGCAATTGCATCCGATAAGAATGCTGACTTTACAGCAATGACTGTACTACGAACACTTCCCGATGACAACACAAAACAAATTGTTGGTGTATTCCATGAAAAAGGTGTAGGTGGATTGGCACAGAAAAAGCAGATTCTTTTACTGAATAATCGTTTCCAACCTGATTTGATTGAACTTGAAGGTAACAACTTCCAGCGAATGTTTGAGGCTGAATTAAAAGAGATGAGAAATGATATTCCTATCAAGACATTTATGACAACTCGACAGCGTAAAGAAAGTATGTTCATGTCACTACTAATGGCATTTGAGCAAGGTCAGATTCAAACCCCATACGGGGATAAAAGAAGTAGAGAGTTTACTCACAAATTGGAAACTGAGTTGAACCGCTTCGGTATGCAAAAGAATGGTAAATTGGAGAGTGTAGGTACTCATGATGACTTAGCAATGAGTCTTGCATTGGCTAATTGGGCTACTAAAGAGTTCAAGGGTTCAATAGTTCTACTCGATGATGTGATGCCCGGATTTGATGAATGGTTATCCGGCAAACCACATAGAAATAACAACACAGATAGTTTGGCAGATGGATGGATGATACCATGATAAATATGGATTATGTAATGGGCTTTTTGAAATCAAAGGGCGAAGAAGAAAAACCGAAGAAAGGTGGTATGATTATGGTAATTACCGTAGGCAAACCAAAGAAAGTAGGTGTAAAAGATAAGAAATAGTTTATTAAAGAGGTCAATTGAGTGGTCATTATGTGGGGGAGTATGCTGATAGGTGACACCTACGATACACCCTTGAATGTAGACGATGATTTCTCTAATTTGGTAATCAAAAACCTGTCACAGCATCCCAATTTTCAAAATCATACAATTCCTGTAGAATCTTCTACTATATACAAAAACGAATATGTGGCAAAAAAATCTTTTCCCGAAAATGGGGATGGATGGTTTGAATCTCATTATGGTAAAGATGCAAACACGATAATCCGAATGTGTAAGAAGATGCGTAGGCATGATAAGGATAATAGAGGCGATTATGACAGTATCATAAGCGATATTCGCACTCTAAAGGCTATGGAAGTAGATACTACCATCAAAAGTCTGTCATGGTCTGATGGCTTAGACGATGTAATTAGAAATATAGGCTTAGATGACAAAACTCTCAAAGCATTGCGTAAGTTTGGAGAATCAAGAAGCACGAGTTTGCAAAAAGCGTGTCAGCAGTACCTAAAAGCGGTGACAGTTTTACAACATATTAACGATAAAGTAGATTGGGACACAAATGACCAAGAAAATTGGGTTGCAGCACTTGATTTGAAGAAGGATGCTCAAAAAATGTGGAGAAATACACTACATCAGATAGATTCTTTGTCAAAATCCGATTTGAATGCTCTTAATTTTACATCTAATCTGTTAGAAACGGAAGGCGCACTAAGTAGCCGTGAAATATTACGAAGAGGAATGGATGTACTCGATAAATCCATGACTACAAGCAAGTTAGGAAGCCTAATCAAGATGTATGGTGAAGAAGTTGATGTCTATAGGGGTGCTTCAAGAGGTACATTTGTAAAAATGGGACATGACGGCCTTATCATAAAGGATATTTGGGCATATACCGCAGGATTTGTAGATGCTGACGGTAGTATCTTCATTTCTAAGCGTGGCGACCCTCGTGTAACCATAGTAGCAAGTGGTGCAGAGGGAAAAATGCACTGTGAAGAATTACAGAAGTTGCTTGAGTGTGGTCGTCTTGTATCTGACCAAAAATTAGCCAAAAATACTGTAAAACCTGTACACAGACTTATTTTCTCTTCAAAAGATTCTATTCGCTCTTTACTAAAGGGTATATCCCCGTATTTGAAATTGAAATCACTACAAGCAAGGGCTGTGTTGAATTATATTGACGAAAAAGACACAATGCGAAAAAATGAGTTGTACCAACTCGTTACTTTTAATAATTGGAAAGAGCATAAAAACAAAGCGGCATCTCTTCTAAACGAATGGGGCGTTGATGCTGATACCATTGGTACATTTGCGGAGGGTCTATGATGGCAGAAGAAAAAGGAAGAATTAGTCGGTTTATTAGCGCATTAGGAAAACCATTCAGGCGTAAGGATTCACCGGTTCCTACTATGCCACTTTGGACAAGTGGTATTCAAGAACCTGTAATGGCTCAAGGTATTACCATACCTGCGCTTTATGCAGTTAGTAATGAGTCGTTAATTTTGAGAACTGTGCTTGCAAAACTAAGACAAGAGATGTTCAGAAGAGGTTATTACTTTGAAAAGAGATTCGTACACAAGTGTACTGTTTGTGATGAAGAATATCAAAGTGAAGTCCAACAATGTAAAGAGTGTGGTGGGCCTGTAAGAACGCCGGACACTGATGAATTAACATATGCTAAATGGTTACTCAAACAAGAAAACAGTATGGAACAGTCATTCCTACATGTATTAAATGAAGTAGAAGCAGATTTGAATGTAGTAGATGATGCCTTCTTAATTCTTGTAAAAGAATACTTTGTAGACCCTAAGACTAAGGAAGTAGCATTTTTCCGTGTAAAAGAAATTATGCGTGGTGACCCCATTTTTATGCGAATTGTAGCAGACAAGAGAGGTGTGCGTGGTGGTCGTTACAAGACTTGTTTAATTCATAGAGATGAAATAAAAACCCATGCTGAAGATGAAACTTGTGAAATCTGTGGCGCAGAATTACATGATGTGCATTATGTAAACATGGCAGGTTCAGGTAAGACTCAATACTTCGTAGAGGGTGAAGTATTACATGTAAGTAAGTACACCCCATCTAAGTTGTATGGTCGCTCTCCTGTTAATACAATGTGGCGACAGGCGATGACTCTTACCGCTATGGATAATTACATTTACACAGCATATCAAAAGCGAAGAATGCCGAAGGGTATTGTATCTGTAACTACAGATAATCTTGAATCTATGAAGTCATTTTGGAAGGCTGTCGATGAAAAAATGGAACGAGACCCTCACTATGTCCCGAAGGTTGGTATTGAATCATCTACAGGTCGTGGTGGTGTCAATTGGGTCAAGTTTATGGACACACTTGAAGAAATGCAATACATAGCAGTGCGTGATGAAATACGAAATCGCATTGCTGCTTTCTACGGTGTTTCATCGGTCTTTATGATTGATAGTGGTAAATCAGGTGGATTGAATAATGAAGGTATGCAAATACTTGTTACTAATCGTGCTGTTGAGTTTGGTCAAAAGGTGTACACAGAAGTTCTATTCCCTCGACTACTCAAGCAAATGGACATTAACGATTGGAAATTAACACTATATCCAAACGAAGAAGAAGATGAAATTACAAGATTGCGAAGAGATGAGCAAGAGTTGAATGTAGCACAAAGAATGGCACAACTTGGATTTGCGCCTGAATTGTTAGAGGACACTGCTAACCGTGACATTAGATTCACTTACAAGCGACCTGAGCCTCAACCTGCTCAACAACAACCACCGGGTATGCCACCGGGTATGCCACCGGGTATGCCACCGGGTGGAGGAATGCCAATGGCAGGTGGTATGCCTCCCATGATGGGCAGAGGGCCGCAAATCCCTCCGCAGTTGGCACAACAAATGATGCCTCCACCACAGCCGGGAGGACAGGGTATGGGTATTCGTAATCGTGGCCCTGCGGCCCCTGAAAGGCGTACTACTTTAGGAAGCGGTTCACCAATTTCTAATGTTCAACAAAGAGGGCCACCACCTACACTTCAACAAAGAAATAGCAACGCAATAAGAGATGCGAGAAATCTAAGAGGGGCATAACCCTCTTAAACAGGTAATACATGAGCGTAACACGGCAGGGATTTTATGGACTTAATAAAAATGCACCCTATGGCAAGAAAAATGGAACAGGCACAGAAGGCATTTATTGATGCTTTAGAGAATGGTGATGGCAATTTAGCCAAGCAACATCTTACTGAAGTACAGAAGTTAAGTGACTTCCTTGCAGACGATTTGCAGAATGAAATCACCAAGAGTGATGTCGTAACACCACAGGGGCCAAGAGATATTTTTGCTGGCGGGGCACCTGTTCTAAAGTTTGAAAATGTAACTAAGTCTATGGCTGATAACAGCAACAGATTAGGTTTTACATCATCTTCTAAGTTCAATAGGAATCATACTCGTGGTGCTGGTTCCTACGGTAGAAGAGTTTGAGGTGGTACTTTGACAGAATCTTCAGAAAATAATGCGGAGAAATTGATGGGTGTACTCATCAACAAGATGGAGATTATGGATAGTAACTTGAATATTATTAAGGCTGAAAACGATGCTTTGAGAAGATTAATCAACAATCCTCAAGCACTACTTCGTAAAATGGGTCTTGTATCTGTAAGCACACCGCTTACGGATGATTTACAGGTAGACCCATTTAGAGGTGATATGGACTTTTCAAGTGAAATCATGAAATCTAATCAGCAAAATATATCATCAATTTCTAATGAAGAATTACATGAAATGTCTTGGGAAGATATACATGAAATGGCAAACGATGCAAGAGGTGTTGCACAATGAAACCACGATATGATGAATCACCATTATTAGCAAAAGCAGTAGAATTAGAGCAAAGACTTGACCGAGTAATAAAAGCACAACCTGACTGTCCTAAGTGTAAAGACGGTAAATTGAATAAACAAGGTTCTTGCATGAAGATGGGCTGTGGTGGTAAAATGGCTAAGGCTGACATGGCTACCAAAGACAAATACTGCATGAAAAACTTTGGTAAGAAATACTCTGAGTGTTCAGCAAAAGAAAAAGCGCAATGCGATAAAGTGCATGGTAAAGTGTCTAAAGCCCAACCGGGATATGAGCCTGAAAAAATTACTGATATAAACCCACACTTTGTAGCAGAATCCGGTGGTCAAACCAAGAGTGGTTACTTTACAACTAACGGTAAGACTATTCAAACAGAAGATGGTAAGCCTAAGAAGAAAAAGGCAGACAAGAAAACAGATTTGGCAAGACTCGGTGACAGAATGAATCCTCACTCCGGCTCAGGTGTAGAAAGAGAGGATTCTGCTGGTGAAGGTTCATCGCAATAGGCGGTGAGTTAATGTCTTTAGAGCATTTCAATATCTGTACTAACGAGTTATTGAAATCGCTTGAGGATGGAATTGACCTTCCTAATTCTGCGGCAGAATATATCATTGCATTTGAAAATACAGATGTTCCATCGGATAATCTGTATAAATCTTTGAAAATAACAGCAGAAGAAATAATCCTGAAAGAAGATGAAAAGACAAAATTAAGCGAAGATGAACTTACCCGTTTTCGTCAAGGTCAAGGATATTTGCTTGCACAACACCATACTCACGGAGAGCCTACTCAACATGTGTGGCAGGATGGTCTACAGACTCCTGAAGAAGCAAACAATAGGTTTGCTGTTTGGCCTTACTATAACCCAAAAAGCCCAAGACACCCATATCAAAAACACCATTTTCCATTCCACGAACTAAATCACCCATTAAGAAGGCAAACCGCTAACGGTGTGCCTCACTTTGTTGAGTTGCTACGCTCACATGTGTTTAATGGACATATAGAAGAAGAGAGAGATTTTGAAAAAGCCCTTCTAAAACATCTTCCCTCTGACCACCCATTAAAAGCGGGTTATCAAAAGCCCTTTGCAGAAACAAAAACAAAATTAATTGGTGATTTGAATACAGCCATGACTATCAATCGCCATCAAGAAGATTTCTACAATCGTGATTATCACCGTTGGAAAAGAGAGAACTCAGATTTACAAGATGAGTTTATCAAAAATGGTCTGAATGCTTTTGAAGCAGAAGAGGCGATGCGACATGCTCACTTTAACGATAGAGCAGCAGATTGGGTTTCTAATGAGCATTTCAAAACAGGTAGCGAATATATGGATGATGTAGAATATCATCCTAAAAATCTTGGTCACAGGTCTTACATGTATGGTCTTGAGTGGTTTTCTCCCGAAGAAAGAACTACTATTCAAAAACACATAGAAGAAAAAGGCTTAGATGAACATGATGAAATTGAGTTACCTAATGGTGAAAAAATCCCATCTGCTCGTTTAATCTATAATAAATTAATGAGAATGACTCCTGAAAAGAATTGGGCAATTAGGAAAATGAAAATGCCGGGAAGAAATGCTCATTTTAGACAAGAGAGTAACGATGTAGATTATCACAATCCCGGTGAAGATAGATTTTTCCAGCAATCATTAGGAAAAATAGCCCATACTCCTTTAGATGAATTGGGCGAAAGGTCACTTGCTGATTACATTCTTGATGAAATAAATAACCAACATGAGGCTAACCGTGAGGCAGCAGGGCACCACGCTTTGAAGTTTTTACCAAGATTAAGGATTGGTAAAGAGCCGATGAAAGAAATGGATTGGCCTGATTTAAGAGAGGCTTCTTACAACCATTTTAGAACGGTAAAAAAAGATGGCAAGTATGGTGCGTTAAGAAAGAAAAGAGATATTGATAATGTCAGAATGACTAAAGACGACTTAATGTACTTAGCAGGTTATGACCCAATAAGTGGTAATTTGTTAGAAAACCATCCAATACATGGAGAAATGGATGGCCCTATTGTTGATTCAAGCATGATAAACATGGTTGTAGAAATGGCAAAAAGAAGTGGTTCACTTCATTCACAAATCAAAGATTTACGCAATCATCGTGCATTTTTTACTGCTGCACATGGCCCTCACCCTGAAGAGGAAAAGCCGGAGTATTGGAAGGTATCGAAGGATGGTACGCACACATACGGCCCCGGTAAGTTTTGGTCACAACCGTTTCAAAATACAGGAGGCGGTAACATGACCCTTGCTACCTATATTGAAATGATTCATGCAGCAGCCGCAGATGAAGATGGCATGTCTGATTTGTTTGACATTCAAAATACAGGCACAGAATATATTCATGCTAATCCAAATAATACTTCTTTGGCATATCATTTCATGCCTGAAAAACAACGGTTACACGGTGTTTATGATATTGCTACGAAAAAATATGTTTATCCACCCGATACATTAAGTGTACAAAACTTGCTTTCACCAATGAATGTAAGTGTGCCTTACAAACATAATAGTGGTCTTTTGAAAGAACCTTTGACTGATAAAAATAATTTTACTGAACACAAATCTTCACTCTCTCCACAGTATGAATATGTAATGAGATTTACAAATAAAAAGGACAGAGAAAAATATGGAAGCCATCTTGAGCCTAATACTGATGTTATTACTAATATTCCTAATGTTTCTCTAAAACCACAGAATGCTTTTGGTGCTAATCCATCTGATAACCATATCCATAAAAACGCAAGACATGCTTTTTGGTTAAACAAACTTACAGGGAGAAACAATCACCCAAACAACCCTGCAAAAAAATCAATTGTAAAGTTTAATGATTACATGAGAGGTGATAGCGGGCTTGGAGATGAAGATGCTGACCAATTCGCTGAACTTATGGGATGGGGGAATATAACTCAACCAAATTACGATAATATGAAAAATATGTTTATTGATAACCCTAAGCACTTTATGCCCGTTAGGATTGTTAATACCGTTGCTAAGATTCTAAACACCACTAATCCAAAACAGATTTTAGATTATTTAGAAGGTGATGACCACCATGAATTAAAGTCAGCAATATTTGATTCACAGCATTCTGAAATCAATTTTGATGATTTAGGTAACACATTTGATGATATTATCTTTAACTTAAATAAAGAAAATGAACAGAAAAGAAGAAATCAAAAAACCAAAACTACAGTCAAAGCCGGTGTACACGATGCTATTAATCGAATGATTAGATTAGGTGGTATGCTACCTTCGTTTGAAAAAGAAAGTGGTTTAACAGAATATTTGGATAGTCTAAATTACAAGTTTATGGCTTCAACTAACCCTGAAGAAAAAGAAATGATTGCGAATCAAATGGCAGACGCAGAACGAGAATTGGCCGAATTGCAGAGAAAAAGTATGCAAAAGGTATTGGGTTCAAAAGCAAATAATTTTTGGAAAATAGAAGCAAATACTCTTCACGAATTAGCCAAGTCGCATAGAAACTTAGTGGCCGAAGTAGCAAGAGATAAAATCATTCCAGCCATGATAGAAGCAAGACCTGATGCGTTTGATACTTCTAATCCTCAACAGTATATTGACAACACTATGAGAGCATTCCGTGATGCTCAAAGATACATTATGACTGTACCACATGATGTACACGGCTTACAGGCTTTAGGTTACGGCATATCTAAGGAACTAAAAGCAAATCCAAAACAAGACAAGTTCCATTTAGATATGGCTAAACACTTGAAAACTCATGGTACAATGATAGACCCTAACATGAGTGATAAAGAAATATTTGATGCTCTAAACATTAGTGAAAGGTCACCTATGGCTAAACAAATGATTGCTAATTTACGACAAAAAAGTAGTGATTTGAATACTCCTTTGGCTGTAGCGACAATAAAAGACATCATTACTCACGGTAACATAAAAGATATTCGTGGTGTGAATATAGAAGATTTACACTATAATGAAGAGTTAGCAAATAAAGATGAAGGTGAAGTATCTGACGAAGAGTTATTCTATCATAAACTTCACAATTCAGATTATCATACAGCATTGATGGATTCTCAAACAGCATTCAAAGAAAGTGATTGGAAAGGACACTTTGCACACGCTGTACCACGCAGAATGATGGGAATGTTAAATCCTCAACAATTCGATTTTAGTATGCAAGCCGCAGGTATTGGAATGCTTACAGGTGATGTACACAATATGCAAGGCTTACAAAGAAAAGGTAAAGATAAAGTTTCAAGGCAAACAAGAAACTATCTTGATACTATTGTACATTATAATCCAACTGCCGAAGATGATGAGTTTGGGCTTTTCACTCCACCTAATGAATTAGTTGAGTCAGCAGGTTTGAGAATGGGCGCAGTAGGCGCACCAAGTCCAAACAACTTTTCTATTATGGACACCTTTGACAGTGGTGCTTGGCATGGAGGACATGAATGTAATCCTAATGTCGGTTGTGATTTTGATTCACAAGGTAATATCGTGGCTGGTACTAATCCCGGCCCCGGTTTATTCTATGGTGTACCTGAAGAATTACTTGATGTAGCACACGGTAAAGGTAATTGGAATCAAGTTTGGGAAAATGCACCACCTCCGCAATACACACTTCCTCCGTTCCTAAGTATGAATTATGACACATATGAAACCCCAAGTGAAGTGCCTACTCGTATTGCTATGAGTGAAATGACTGAAATTATTACTTCACTACTTGACCCTGACATCTTACTCACTAAGAGTGATGAGGCCGCTTGGTCACCAGCAGTAAGACCGATGCACCGTATATTCGATATGAAAGACCTTGAACACTTGAAAGGGTTTAGCGGCTCTTGGGTTGTGAGTAAATGGTATGATGGTCAAAGAGTTATCATTGTGAAGAACGGTGACGAAGTTACTGCATACAATGAAAGTGGTAAAAAGAAGGGACTTCGTAAGGCTACAAAAGAAGCGTTGGGTAAAATTAACGATAATAATTTCACCATAGACGGCATTCTTGGTGAAGAGGATTTGAACATCATTGACATATTGAACTATGATGATAACAACATATCTGACATGCAATTGTATGAGAGGCTGAAGATATTACGCTCTCAATTTGAAAGCCATGAAAATGTCATTGTACCCGGCCCTCATGATACAAGAATGACAGACGATGAAGGGCTTGAAGATTCAGTAAATAATCTGAAAGAAGAGCATGATAACATATTACTTAGAGATAATAAGTCCACTTACATGAAGGGTGAAAGGCGACACCCTAAGTGGGTATTGTATCGTAGTAGTAGAGATTTCAACTTCATTATTCTTGATAGAAGGGGTAAGGGGCCATATACCTACCAACTTGGTGCTGGCCCTATCAATCATGGTGAAGAGTTAGGTAATAGGGCGATTGAGCATGATGGCGATTACTACATGGATGTAGGTACTGCACATAACCAACAAAAGGTATTCAAGATTGGTGACATAGTTAGAGCATCCATTACAGGTGTTACTAAGAAGAATAGAAAAGAGCGAGCAGTTTACAATGTACAGTTCAAAGAAATAGAAAGTGAGGGTGAAGGAGAAGGGGCTGCAAGTGTAGAATCTCTCGATTTGCTCACTAAATCGTTTGCACCAATTCTTATTCCTCACGATATTGAAGTTGATGATAACCATATTCAAATCATCATAAAAGATATTGATGTGGTAAATTATTCTTATGAGCAATTAAATGACGCATGGTATATTCATTCACCTACAAGTGCTATCGGTTCACTAAAGAAAACAGATTATCCTGTGGTATTGGCAGAAAGTTTGCTACCGTTTTGGTCGTCTGTAGCACCTTTGATGATTACAGGTAATCTAAGAAAAGAGAAAACTATGGATATGCCTAAGAAACCAACCGATGAGAAAGTGGAAGAGCAAAGTGTTGGTATCATAGATGCTGACGATGAAGATATGATTATCAAACCTGAAGATAAGAAGAAGGCTTTGGAAATAATAGTTCGTGCTTTGGATGCGATTGCGAAGGAAAAAATGACTTGGACAGGGCCAAAAGGACTTGGAATTGATGTCGGTACGCCCCAAGAATCACCTCGTGGCCCCACCCAATTAAGAAATGAATCTACTCTACCTGATTTCGACGGTGAAAAGAAAAATAATGGTGAAAAGAAAGAGGGTGAAAAAGAGCGACTGAATCACATTCAAGTCAGTACGGATGAAGGAGAGAATCTTTCTATAGACTATGACAATGACCAGCCAATAGTGTCCCAAACTCAAGGTTAGGTATAAATACCATTACAAGCACTTCTTGTGGCAATGTTGGCGATTCAGCGACCTACTGACGGCATCTCTCTTCTCAAGAGTGGTTCCGATTTGGTAGTTGCTGGATATGCTTCTGTGGAATTAGTAGACAAGCAAGGTGACCTAATTACTCAAGGTGCCTTGAATGATGCTTTTGGTAACTTTATGAAGAGCGACAGATTCCGCAATGTGCAATTAGCACATTCCAATATACAAGTAGGAGAAGTAATTGACTCCTATGTAGATAGCAACGGCAGAATGTGGAAGTCCGAAGTAGACGACACAGGAATGTTTGTTGTAGTTAAACTCCGTAATGACATCGAGAAGGCTCGTGAAGTAGCCGCAGAAATCCGCAAGGGTAACCTTCGTGGATTTTCAATTGGGGGCCAAGCATTCAAGAGAGTGCGAAGGTCTGATTTTGAAAAGGGCGACTATCAAGAGATTTCAAAGATGGAGTTACATGAGATTACTATATGTGAAAAAGGGATTAACCCTGAAGCACAATTTAGGATTTTGAAGGAGGATAAAACAATGACTGACGCAGATATGAGTAGCATTATGGAAAGGCTTGAAAAGAGGCTTGACGAGTTGGAGAAGGGTGAAATGCCACCCGGACTCAAGGAACACATGGCGGATAAGAAAGAATCCAAAGGTGACGACGAGCCTAAAGAAGAAAAGAAAGATGAAGAAAAAGAAGATGATGACAAAATGAATTACATGAAAGGCGATGAATATAGCGATGTAATTACATCTGAATACCTAAGTTGGATGGAAGGAACACTGAAGTCTGCTGGTATTGATACAGATGCAGCAAGATTGCACTTTGACAACTTGGAAAAGGCACAACTTGGTGGTTTTGACAACCCTGACGCAGTAGACGGTGCTGACTACTTTGCTGGTCAAGTCCGTGGCCGTGGACAGGAAGGCGGTTCACCTTCAACCGGTGCAATCAACGCAATCACCGCAAGCGGCGGTAAGACACCATCCGGTGCGCTTGGCCCTGCTAAATTATCTAAGGGTTACCTAAACCACGGAAATGTTTCTGACGCTGACATTGAGGCTGCATACGAAGTTTACAAGGCAGCAGCACAAGAGCAACAGTTCCGCAACGACCTTGAGGGACACTTTGCAAACAGATTCAACCAAGAAGTTGAAATCGCAAAGGCTGCTCAAGAAAAGGCTGCATTTGATGCAAGAGAGCCACTATCAGAGATTATGAAAACTCTTGAAACTCTTAACGAGCGAATAGACAACATCGGCACAGGCGGAGTAGCAATACAGAAGTCTGCCGGTTCAAACATTGAAGTTCCTTCCACACAGGATTTGGCAAACATGGGTTGGGATGAAGTCCACGCCCTTGCTTCAAGAACTATGAGGGGAGAATAAATAGAATAAGGAGATGAGAAAATGGCAAGAGATTATATCAGGAACATTCACGACATGGAACGCTACTACTACGGTGCTGGCAATGCTATGGGCTATTCCTACTCAGGTAGTGAATTGCTCAAGGCAGATGCGCCAATGCTGAGTACAACTGCGGGTACATACCAAGCGATTTATGGTCGCAAAGTATGGTCACAGTTAAACCAAGAGTTTAACGCATTCTCTATCTTACCAAAGCGACCTTGGGAACGCAGTGGTTGGAGAGTTATTACAGGTCGCCCATCGTTTACCGTTGGTGGCGGTGTAGCAGAAAACGCTACTCTACCGGACACAACCAAGCCTACTTTTGAACACATTGCTGCAAAACCAAAGACAATCGTACACACATTCGATATGTCTGAAACTGCAATGTTCCTTGCTGACAAGGATGACGGACTTGGTGACATTCGTGCTATTATGAAAGAAGAAATGGGTAAGCACCACGCTGAACACATTAACAAGATGCTAACCACTGACAAGGCAACTGTCGCTGGAAATGACTTTGAATCACTTGACAGAATCACTACAGGTGCTTCTGCTGGTTCTGCTGAAGATATTTACTCCATTGACAGAAGTGCTTCTTCTTGGTCATTGGCAGAACACAATGAAAACAGTGGTACTGACCGTGTACTTTCACTTGACCACCTTGACGACCTATTCCAAAAGATTTGGACTCGTGGTGGTAATCCAAAGGTTATCCTAACAGGATATGACACTTTGATGAGGCTACAGCAACTTCTACAGAGCCAACAGAGGTTCATGGAAGAGAAGAGAGTCACACCTACCTACAACGGTGTTAAGGGTGTACCGGGTATTGAGGCTGGATTTATCGTAGCAACATACAACGGTGTACCAATTATTCCTTCCAAGGATGTACAACCTGACACATTGAGCAGAATGTACTTCCTTGATACTGACTATGTTTACTTTAGTACAGCAATTCCAACACAATACTTTGAGTCCGGTATTGAAACAGGCGACCCATTCGCTATCAACCG
>CEON01047663.1_pt1 | contig 14656 bp, 1 predicted proteins | sample 530291 | NCBI WGS metagenome assembly CEON01 (sample SAMEA2619888, study PRJEB7988) | marine metagenome | biome: marine biome (ENVO:00000447); feature: surface water layer (ENVO:00002042); material: "saline water (ENVO:00002010), including plankton (ENVO:xxxxxxxx)" | depth 5 m
GATAGTGCAACATTAAGAGAGAATGTTGTTTCTCTTGCTAAGAATATCGGATATATGCCTCGTTCTCGCAAAGCAGCGAGAGCAACTATTAGTTTTTTCATTGATACAACCAGTATTGTCCCTACACCAGCAAATATCACTCTGAAGAAGGGTATTGTTGCTACAAGTCAAGGGTCTTTTGGTTCTCAAGCATTTACATATTGTATTTTAGAAGATATTACAGTTCCTGTTTACGATAATATCGCAACATTTGATGAAATTACAGTTTATGAGGGTAGTTTACTTTCTGCCAACTTTACATACAGCGCAAGAAACCCAAATCAGAAGTTTGTTCTGAATAATAGTGGTATTGATAGTGAGTTAATGACTGTTAGAGTCAGACCAAACCAAAACTCCACTAAAAGTGTTAAGTATAGTCTTCAAAATAGTTTATTTGATATCAACTCTCAGTCGAAGGTCTATTATATTCAAGAAGTAGAAGATGAGAGGTATCAAGTCTTCTTTGGGGATGGCACTTTTGGTGAAGCACTGACTGATAATAACTTCATTGAGATCGATTACATGATTTCCAATGGAGATGCTGCAAATGGCGTAAATAGTTTCTCTTTCTCTGGTAGAGTCATCTATAACAGAAATGGACAAGAGTTTGTAGCAACATCTGGTATCTCATTGTTGACAACTGAACTGCCTTCATCGGGCGGAGAAGCAATTGAGGGTGTTGAGTCTATTAAGAAGTATGCTCCGAGGATATATGCAACTCAAAATCGTGCATTAACCGCAAATGACTACGAAACACTAATTCCATCAACCATTTATCCCGAAACTGAGTCAATTTCTGTTTTTGGAGGTGAAGACTTAGTTCCACCTCAATATGGAAAAGTGTTTATTAGTATCAAACCTAGATTTGGTGAATTTTTGCCCAATTTGATCAAAGAGAATATTAAGTTAAAACTTAAAAAATATGCGGTTGCTGGAATTGTCCCAGAAATCCTTGATTTGAAATATTTGTACTTAGAGGTCAATAGTAAGATCTATTATAACACAAATTTGGCACCTTCGGCAGCATACATCTCTACTGTCGTTCAAAACAATGCAGTTAAGTATTCTGAGTCAAGTGAATTGAACAAATATGGAGCAAGATTCAAATATAGTAAGTTTTTGAATGTTGTTGACCAAAGTCATGAGGCAGTAACCTCAAACATCACCACAGTGGCGATGAGAAGGGACCTGAGAGTCATTACAAACACCTTTGTGGAGTATCAAATTGGTTTTGGTAATGAATTTCATATCAAAAGAACAAATGGATACAATATCAAAACTAGTGCTTTCAGAGTTGCTGGTATTAACCAAAATGTTTATCTTTCTGACATTCCCGATTCAAATGGCATAACTGGTAGTCTGTTCTACTTTACATTGCCTAGTGTTCAGTCGCAGTCACCAACTATTGTAAGAAGAAACGTTGGAACTATCAATTATGCAAGTGGTATTATCACATTGAACCCAGTTAACATTTTGGCAGCAAAAATTAAAGATGGACAGGATATTATTGAAATTGAAGCGACACCAAAGTCCAATGATGTTGTCGGATTACAGGATCTTTATTTGCAACTAGATACTAGTAGTAGTTTCTTTGAAACTGTTGATGACCAGATTTCTTCTGGTTTAGATCCTTCGGCATCTACTTATACGGTTACTTCTAGTTACCCAAATGGAAACTTAGTTCGCTCTGGAGGTCCAGCAGATGATGCAGTTACAACTGCACCTGGTTCAACTGGAACTACAACTACAACTACAACTGGAACTAGATCCACAACTACAAGTTCTACATCTACAACAACTTACACTTCTACTTCTACTTCATCAAGTTCAGGGTCATCTTCATCAGGTTCATCAGGTTCATCAGGTTCATCAGGATACTAAGATAAAATCATAAAATGTCAGAAAAAAGAGTTCAGTTTAACACTATCGTTGCGAGTCAACTTCCTGCATATGTTAGGGAAGACTACCCGCTATTATCAGAATTCTTGAAGTCATACTATCTTGGTCAGGAGTATCAAGGTGGTCCTATTGACCTGATTCAAAATATTGATAGATATTCTAGGATTGATGAAACCACAAACTTATCCGAATCTGTAGTTCTCTTAGATAACACTGACTTTGATAGTACAACTATCAATGTAAACTCTACAAGTTCTCCAGAGGGAACTAGAGGGTTTCCAGACTCTTATGGTTTATTGCAAATCAACGATGAGATAATCACATATACTGGAAAAACTGAATACTCATTTACAGGTTGTATTAGAGGTTTTGTTGGTATTACCTCATATAGAAGTGAAACTAATGTAGATGAAGTTGTATTTTCAAGCACCGCATCGGCCGATCACCTTGCTGGCGCAACTATTAAGAACTTAAGTGTTCTTTTCCTTAAAGAATTTCTAACAAAGACCAAGTATCAGTTATTACCTGGTTTAGAAAATAGAGAACTGTACTCTGGTTTAAACCAGGCAGTTTTTATTAAGAATGCAAGAGACTTCTACACCAGCAAAGGTACTAATCAGTCTTTTGAAATTCTGTTCAAAGCATTATATAACGAAGATGTTGAAGTCATAAGACCAAGTGAAAAATTATTTACTCCTTCTAATTCGCAATACAGAATTCTTAATGCACTTGTTGTCGAACCAATTGATGGCAATCCTGAAGAACTGTTAAACGCCACAGTATATCAAGAACCATATGAAGATCTTATCAACAGAGCATATGCTCCAGTTACTTCAGTTGAAAATATTTCTGTAGGATATGGTAAGACATTTTACAAATTAAGTTTTGATGGTGGGTATGATAGAGATATCAGAGTAGAAGGTGCGGTATATGGACAGTTCAAACCAGACCCAACAACCAGAGTTATTGGTGAAGTTGGTTCTGGTACGACTATTCTGACTGTAGACTCTACAGTTGGTTTTGGAACCACTGGAGAACTGTTTGTACATTATAGTGACACTACTACAGGAGTGGTGTCTTATACTTCTAAGTCATTACGTCAGTTCTATGGCATTACGGACTTAGACAATACTATTGCAGATGGCGGTGTTGTTGGTATTAATACGTTTTCTTATGGTTTATCAAATGTAGATGGCGAAAATGTTACGTTTAGAATATCATCTGTTCTTAATGAGTTTGTAGATCCAGGTGATACACTCAACCTAACAGCAGGTGGAGTTATCAACGTAACAACTTTAGGTATTTCAGAGGAAAATGAGAAGACTCGTTATTGGTTATATAACGATGCTCCCATTTATGAGGTAACTAAACTTGAACTTTTTGATGCATCAAATAACTCCTATAAAGTAACGATAGGAACAAAACCTCCATATGTAAGAGTTGGTGATACTATGACTCTTACTGGGTCTGATAGTTCATCAAAAACTTCGCAAGTAAAGTCAATTCTTTCTGAGAACGCCTTTGTTATTTTTGGACAAGGTGCTCTAAACCTTGACTTAACATATAAAATTCAAAGAAATATTAAAAACGTATCTTCAAACTCTTTTCCACAGACTGACATTTATACATCCGATGTAAGTGCTTTATATAAGAAAGGTAATGATTACCTTGTAGCATCTCCATCACTTCCACATTATCACGCCCAACCCATTGACACAGACGAAAGAGTAGTATCATTTAGTGGAACTTTTATCGGAGAAGATATTGAGATTGCTCCCGGTGGAGAACATGGATATTACACAGGCGAAGCAGTTTATTATAAAGCACCATTAGTCACTCAGTCATATATCAACCCAGCAGGAAGACCAGACACCAGAGAAGTGAGAGGAACTGGACTCTTTGCTGATGGTCTGTATTTTATCAAGAGAGTAAGTAGTTCCACAGTAAAGTTTGCTCGTAGTAGAAACGATATCTACAACAATAGTTTTGTTAGTGTTGAATCTGCGGTCACCATTTCACCTGGTAGCACAATTGAACCATATAGGTTCAAAGATAAGAATGTTGACAACCAAAAACTGTTCAAGAGAATTCCTCAATTTAAAGTTGATGGAGAACTGCATCCAACTGTACCAGAGAGAACGAATGGTATTTTTGTAAATGGCGTAGAACTCATAAATTACAAGTCTGAAGATATTATTAGATATGGTGAAATTGAAAGAATTGATGTTGTAGTTCCTGGTTCAAATATTGATGTCATTAATGTTCCAAATTTAATCATTGAAGATTCTGTTGGAACTGGAGCAACTGGTTATGCTGCAGTAAAAGGAACTGTCACTGAAATTAGAGTCAAAGATCCTGGTTTTGATTACTTAAGAGAACCAACGGTTAGAATTAGTGGTGGCAATGGAACAGGTGCCAAGGCAAATGTCAGTATGAAGCAAATTGGTCACAAGGTTGACTTCTTTGCGGATATTGCTTCTGCTAACGTTATTGTCGGAACTGCTGCCACACAGTCTATTATTGGGTTTAGCACATATCATAAGTTCAGAGATGCTGAGAGAGTTCTGTATAGGACTCAGGATCAAAGTGGTGTTGGTGGCATTTCAACAAACGCTGAATACTATGTCTTTAACGTTGATAACAACTCTATTAAACTGCACAAAACAGAGAGTGATGCTACTGCTGGTATCAACACTGTTTTCCTGACTTCATTTGGTGTTGGTAAGCATTCTATTGAATCGTTCAATAGTAAACTGGTAGTTAACTCAATCAATGTTTTTGATGGCGGTTCTGGATATGAAAACAAGAAGAGAACTGCTTTAACTGCTGGTATCAGCACATCAATGAACCAGGTCATGATCAAAAATCACGACTATCAAAGCGGCGAAATTGTAAAATATCAAAATATTGGCACACCAGTATCTGGACTTACTGCTGATACTGAATATTATGTTACTAAGGTTGACGATGATAACTTTAAACTCTCCGCTGACTTGTTTGGATATGAGTCTGGTCAGTATGTTAAGTTTGAAACAGTAGGCGTTGGAACCCACATCTTCAACTATCCAGATATTACTGTCACCTTAACTGGAGAAGTTGGTATTTCTTCTGTTGGCACTGAAGACTTCAAAGCAGTAATTCAACCAATTGTAAGAGGTTCAGTTAGCTCCATTCATCTGGAGGCAGGTGGTTCTGCTTATGGCACATCGGATATTTTGAACTTTGAAAGGCAACCATCGATATCTCTTGAAAAGGGTATTGACTGTCAGTTAAAACCACTTGTAAGCAATGGTAAGATCGTTCAGATTATTATTCTAAACCCAGGAACTAGATATTTCTCTGAACCAGATATTAATATTTTTGGAGATGGTCAAGGTGCTATCTTAACTCCTATCGTTGTAAATGGTTCAGTAACTGAAGTTAAGGTCATTGATGGTGGTGTTGGATATAATCAAGCAACCACTACGTTGAATGTTGTTCCTGCAGGCACCACAGAGGTTCTTCCAGAGTTCTCTGCCAAGATACAGACTTGGAGAGTTGACAGATTCCGTAAGAGTTTACCATATCTTAAGAATGATGATGGTTTTGTTGTAAACTCCATTGAAGATAAGTATGGTCTTCAGTATGGTCATGTATATGCTCCAAGAAAACTGAGAGAATCTGTATATTCTTTGGATCAAAACGGTAAGATCCTTTATGGTCAGAGCGATCTTACGAAAGTAAATAACATTGAATCTGCATCAGCAAACCATTCTCCCATTATTGGATGGGCGTATGATGGATGTCCAATTTATGGACCATATGGGTATTCCACAAAATCTGGTGGTGTTATCACTCAGATGAAGTCTGGTTACAGTATAGAACAAAAGAGTAACCGTCCACCAACAACAACTTTCCCTCTTGGTTTCTTTGTTGAAGACTATACTTACAATAAAGTAAGTGATGACACTATTCTTGATGAAAATAACGGAAGATTTTGTATCACTCCAGATTATCCAAAAGGCGTTTATGCTTACTTCACCACTGTAAATACATCAGCAGAAACTTCTGGGGTCTTCAAGAACTATAAGACACCAGTTTTCCCATATGTTGTTGGTGAAAACTTCAAGGCAATTCCAGATGAGTTCAACTGGCAGTTAAGTCATAACCAAGACGACTACAACTTGGAAGAAAATGGTTGGCGCAGAAATACTAAACCACTAAACCTTGTACATGGCGATACTCAGTATCCATATCTGTATATTCCAAATCATTTAAAACAGACTGGTAAAGTACAAGGAACTTCCCCAGGAACTATTAGTTCTGTAGGTATCCTGACTGGTGGCACAGAATATCGTGTTGGTGATAAGTTAGTGTTTGATAATGTAGGCACTGGTGGATATAATGTGTCTGCAAGAGTGTCTAAAGTTGAGGGTAAAAATGTTAACTATGTAAGTGTTGCTTCTACTGTTGTGGAAGGTTTGGAAATATTCCCTAACGGTGAAAGTGAATACGTTTTGTATGCGGCAAACCCACACAAACTTAATGATCAAGATGCAATCAGTCTTGCTGGCATATCAACAACTTCAGTTCAAATTGATGGTGATGGTGAGGTTGGCGTCTCATCAAACAGACTGATTGTTGCAGGTATTGGAACAACAGCAATTGCAATAGGAGATACCTCCATAACGGGTATTGTTACATACTTCAACGTTCGTGGAGACTTCCAACCAGTTAAGGCAAATGATATCTATACTATAGGTACAGAAAGAATTAAGATTCTCAATATTGATGCTGGTGCTTCAAGAATCAGAGTTTTGAGAGAAGTTGATGGGACAACAGGAACATCGCATACTGTTGGAAAAATACTGCAGGAAGATCCAAGAAGACTCTTTATTGATCCTGGTTTTGTAAGACCTGAGTATTACTATCTTAATACAGAATATTACTTTGACCCAGCAGAGACTTTAGCAACTGGAACTGCTGTTGGAGTAGGAACTACTATTGTATTCTCCAACCCAGGAACAGGACTTACTTCAATATTCATTCCAAATAAATCAGTCTATTTGCCATCTCATGGTTTAGAGACTGGCGACATACTGACATATTCTTCTAATGGTGGTGCTGGTATTATTATAGAAGATGAAACAAACGTTGGTGTTGGCACAACTGTTGCAGATGGTACACAACTGTTTGTTGCTAAACTTTCTGAGGACTTGATTGGTATTGCAACTGTAAGAGTTGGTCTTGGAACAACTGGAACATTTGTTGGTATTGCTACTACAAACAGTGCATCAACAACTTTATTCTTTAGAAATGTGGGTGCTGGTGATACTCATAGTTTTACTACAAACTATCCTGCAATAACTGGCGATGTTAAGAGAAACCTTGTTACGGTTGGTCTTGCTGCTACTCATGGACTACATCCGACTCATTCGGTTACCATGAGGGTCAACCCTCAGAGTACAAAAACTGTAGATATCAAGTATAACGATAGCACTAGAAAACTTACAGTTAATCAACTTGACTTTGTTGCGGCTGGCGTTAATACCACAACCAACGAAATAACTATTGCTAACCATGGTTTGCTTACTGGAGATAAAGTTGTTCACACTGCAACTCTCCCATCAGCAGGTCTGTCGAGCAACACTGTATACTATACTGTAAGAGTTGATGACAACAGACTGGGTCTCTCTACTACTTCTTACGACTCTAGACTTGTTAACCCAATAACTGTTGGCATCACCAGTGCTTCCGATGGAACTTTGAGTCCAGTCAACCCAGTCATCAATGTTGTTAAAGATTCAACCGTAGAGTTTGACCTTTCTGATTCGTCTCTTGCTTATATTAGACAGGGTCAGCAATATCCAGCATTTGAGTTTAATCTTTATACTGACAATAACTTTACTCAAAGATGGTATAAGTCTGACTCTAGTAAGAACTTTGAGTTTACAACAACTGGCACAGTTGGCACTGCAGGGGCAAAAGCAACATTAACTGTCAATAAAAATATTCCCGAAATTCTGTTCTATAAGTTAGATCCAGTATATGAAAGTGATCTTCCTGAATATAAGCAGCAAATTGATATTGACACTGACGTATTCTCTCATAACCAGATAAATGTTGGTAATAGTGCCTATAGTGGAACTTTTGAGTTCGTTTCTACATCAACCACTTCATTCACATATAGTCTGCCAAATAAACCTGAAGCAGACTTATATACAACTCCTAATGCTGAGATAACATATGATACCATTTGTCCCAATACATATGGTCCTATTTCTCAGATTGAAGTTGTAGATGGTGGTAGAAACTATTACTCCCTTCCAGGAATAACCACTGTCACTAGTGTCGCTGGTTCTGGTGCTATTTTTGAGGTCAAGAGTAATAATATTGGTCAACTCAAAAGATCTGTTATTGATGATATTGGATTTAACTTTGCAGCAGATACTACTCTCAACCCATCTATTCTTTATCCTCAAATTGTAAGAATTGAACCACTTGCTTCCTTTAAATCTATTGAAGTAACTTCCAAGGGCAAAGGTTTCTTAGTTCCACTGGATCCACTGGTTGTTGTTGATGGAGATACAAATGAGGTCGTCACTGATGTAGACCTTAGAATGGATCTGACCGTTCCTGAGGTTGAGATACTTAAAAATACTAATGGTATGAGCAATACGCCTCCAACCATTATCCCGGTTAACAGTGGTGCTGGTGTTGGTATTGGAACCATCGAATTCAACTCAACCACCAAAGACACTATTGTCACTATGGCAGTTGGTTTCAGTACTGTCAACTCCTTCCCATTTGATGTTGGCGATAAAGTCTTTATTGAAAATACTAGTGTTGGTGTTGGTTCAACTGGAAAGGGATACAACTCATCTAGTTATAACTATAAATTCTTTACTATTACTGATGTCCAAGAGAATCTTGGTGGTATTGGTTCAGTTACATATAGTCTTGACGGAGATCTTTCTGCAGGAGAGTTCCCTGGAGAATTTGATGATATTAACTCAACTGGTAGAATCATCGCTCAAAAGAACTTCCCTGTATTTGATATCCAACTTGAGACTAAAGACTATACTCCAGGAGAGACTGTAAAATCTGACTCTGCAACAGGCATTGTTGATAGTTGGGATCCAAAAGCATCCATCGTTAGAATTTCTTCAGATGAGTATTTTGCTACTGGTGAAATTATTGAAGGTGTAACTTCTGAGGTACAAGGTGTTGCTACATCAGTAACACGCTATGACTCATATGCTGAATTAAAAGCACTATCTAAAATTATTGAAGGAAGTCAAAATACTTCCGGTTTCTTTGGTTCTGAAACCCAAAGAATACAGGATAGTTACTACTATCAAAACTTCTCATATTCATTGAAATCCAGGGTTCCTTTTGATACTTGGAATGATGCTGTTTCATCACTGAACCACACTGCTGGTTTCAAGAAGTTTGCGGACTATCAGTTAGAGTCAACAACTGATACCAAGTCAAGTCCTGGTTTAACTACAGATACATCATACTTCACTGTTGTAAGTGATATGATTAGTATAGGAAATCTAAACTGTTACTATGACTTTGATCTTGTAACTGAAAACAATGTTAATCAAAATGGAGTAATAGTATCCGACGAAATTGTCTTTGGCAATAGAGTCTTGACAGACTACTTTGAATCTGTCAGTAACAGAGTTCTTCAAATTGATGATATAAGCGATCAGTTTAACAGCAACCCAAGACTTGAAGAATTTGTAAATGTTTCAGAGTTCTCTCTGTCTGAGAACAGATTCCAAAAAGTCCTTGCTTTGGTTCAGGACCAAAGATTCACTTCACAAAAGACAGCAATGTTTGTTGACTTGCTGCATGACAACTCGCAAGCATATATTAACTCATATGGTAGAGTTGAAACCATTTATGACCAAGGTTCATTTGACTTCGTTATTAGTGGTACAGACGGTGTACTTCAGTTCTATCCCGTAAATGCTACCGTAAATGACTACGATATTACTTTATTGACAACCAGCCTTCAGGACGGTGTAGGTGGCATTGGTAGCACAAGTCTTGGTGGGGTTACTTTGGTTGGAACATCTAGCACAGAGGTCACAGCAGGCACAACACACAATATCGTGTCTATTGCGAATACATATCGTTCAGCAAAAGTTCTTGTTGAAATTAATGCAGACACCTCTCAAGTTGGTGATTATGAAGCAATTGAATTATCACTCATTAATGATGGTACTGATGTACATCTTCTGGAATATGGAAGACTGACCACAGGTGCAGGTGCTTTCCCATTAACTGGTTTGGGAACCTATCATGCATATCTTGACGGCTCTATCATAAAGGTTGACTTTATTTCAGAAGCAGTCGGTATTGCTACGACTGGTGCTCTGAATACTATATTCTTTGCTAACTCAGATAGCACAACAACAGGCATTGGAACTATTGAACTTGATAGAGCAAGGCTGGAAGGTAGAACTACGTCTATCTCTGCCTCTGGATCGCCTGGTATCACTACTGTTATGGAGAATACAGATAAGTATGATGCGGCATACATTTTTGCACAAGTAGAGGATACTACAAACAGCAGGTATCAGATTTCTGAACTTATTATGGTAGATAACTGGAATGTGGATGACCAGACAGGTGATACATTCCTTACCGAATATGCTCCACTTGAGACTCATACTGGTCTTGGAACATTTGGCACTATGGTTGATACCAATGGACTTGCATCCCTTGTCTTCACTCCATTAGCAGGTATTGATGTTTCAGTCAACCTATACATCAACTCCTTAAAAACTGAAGAATCTCTTACTAATATCAATACCATTGGTTTTGAAACTGATAATGGTTCAATAAAAACTGATAACGGAATCTATCTCGGAACACAGAAAGATATTAAGAGAGCATTTGGTCTTAAGCACAAGAACCTTGATGTTTTTGAAAGATACATTGACGGTAGCGACGGTACTATTGTAAGCGTCACCAACAATACTGTTAAGATTCCAAACCACTTCTTTGTAACTGGAGAGAAGATTGAATACAAACACGCAGGAGTTACTGCTGAAGGTATTGGTATTGCAACTGCATCTTTTGTTGGAGCAGCGAATACAACATTCTTACCATCAGAAAATCTTTATGTTGTCAAGATAGATGACAACACTATTAAATTTGCAACCAGTGCTGCAAATGCTCTGAATGTTATCCCACAAACTGTTGATATAGAAACAGTTGGAGTTGGAACCAACCACAAGTTCGTCGCTATTAAACAGAATCAAAGAGTGGTTGTTGCGATTGATAATATTATTCAGTCTCCGATCGTGGCCACTGCAGTCACTAGCGGACTTTCGACTACTATTACATCCGAAGCAACTGTTTTAGAACTAGTAGGCATTACTTCTATTTTCGGTGGCGACCTTCTTCAGATTGAAGATGAAATTGTAAGAGTTGATGCTGTTGGTGTTGGCAGCACCAACTACGTTACCGTTACCAGACCTTGGATGGGTACAACTTCTGTCATTCATGCAGGAGGCACTCTGGTAACTAAAGTTACTGGTAACTACAATATCGTTGATAATACTCTCAACTTTATAACAGCACCATTTGGCAAGACGCCACTTGGTACTTCAACAAATCCACCTGACGAACAGGACTGGACTGGAATCACGACTTCTTCAAAATTCCAAGGAAGATCGTTTATGAGAAGTGCTGCTACCAATAGCACCAATGAACCATACTATCAAAACTACGTCTTTGATGATATTTCTAATCAGTTCAACGGAACTGCTAATGTATTTGACCTTAAAGTAGACCAGTCTGATGTTGCTGGTATTTCTAGTAGTAATGGCGTTGTTCTTATTAACGGTATATTCCAAGCTCCAGGTGAAGAAGAGCAATATGTGTTTAATGAAGCAAGTGGAGCAACTTCTATAGAGTTTAAGGGCACATCAACTACTCTTGGATATGACGTTGGTGTTTCGAGTTTCCCAAGAGGTGGTACTATCGTTTCTGTTGGTTCTACAGAAGGGTTTGGATATCAACCACTGGTATCTGCTGGAGGAACTGCAGTTGTATCTGGTCTGGGTACTATTTCGTCTATTTCTATTGGCAACTCTGGTTCTGGTTACAGGTCTGGCGTAAGCACCATCTTTGTTGGAGTTAGAACTACCTCTGATAACCTTGAAATCATTGGTCAAGCAGTTATCTCTGATGGTAATGTCACTGATATCACAATCACCAACCCTGGTTCTGGATATACAACTACAAACGTACCTGAGGTAGTTATTGATGCTCCACTTTCATATTCAAACATTCCATTAGTTTACAGCAGTGCTTCTGCGTCTGGTGTTGGTACATTTGGTTTCATTGATATTGTTGTTGGTCAGGGTTCCAGCGTCATTGACTTTGAAATTACCAATACAGGATATGCTTATAAGAGCGGCGACATCCTAACGATTGGTATTGGTGGTACTGTTGGTATTCCAACAACTTCTTCTTTCTCTGGAAATGAGTTCCAAGTTACTGTTGATAAAGTTGCTACAGATAAGTTCAGTAGTTGGACTCTTGGCAACTTACAACTTATGGATAACCTTGATCCATTTATTGACGGTTCTAGAGTTGACTTCCAGTTGAAAATTAATAATGTCATTACTTCTATTGTTGCTGGCAAAGGTTCTAAAGTTACTGTTCAAGACAACTTGTTGATATTCATCAATGATATTTTACAAGTTCCAGGTGAGGCATATTCATTTAATGGCGGAAGTATCGTTACTTTCTCTGAAGCACCAAAACTTGGCGATACCATTGACATCTTGTTCTACAAGGGAAGTGGTGACGGTATTGACGTTGTCTTCAGAGATGTTATTGAAACTGTTAAGAAGGGAGATACCTTACAGATCTCACACGATTCAACAATAGGTCAACCTTCACGTTTTAGTGAAGATGAGCGTGTAGTAAGACTTGTTCCTTCTATTGATGTTGCTGAAACCAACCCATACAATGGTCCAGGCAACATTGCTGATCCAACTTATGAAAGACCTGTTAAATGGTGTAAGCAAACTGAAGATAAGTTTATTGATGGTATTGGTGTTGGTAAAGATAGAGAACTCTATGAACCAGTTATTATCCCAACTGCATATTTAATCAATAGTGTAGGAGTTGGTTCAACTACCATTTATGTTGATAATGTAAAAACTCTGTTTGATCCACACCAAGAAGACCTTGGAGTTAATAACCTTAAGGTCAACTTCATTTCCTCTAGTGACGCTGTTGGAGCATCTGCTACAGCAGTTGTATCTGGACTTGGTTCTGTAACATCTATTGAACTATCTAATGTTGGTTCTGGGTATACTGCTGCCCCAACTGTCGTGATAGGCAGTGTTGGTGTTGGTAGCACAGCAACTGCTACGGCAACTGTTGGTGCTGGCGGAACACTGAGCATCTCTGTTACCAGCAACGGTATTGGATATACTAATACAAACCCACCACAAGTTGTCATCGAACAACCAACTGCTAAATCTGAAAGCACCACGGCAATTTCGTATGAAGGAGATTATGGTAAAGTTGTTGGTTTCGGCACAACAACCGTAGGTAGCGATGATGTTGTTATCTTTGACCTCTTCACAGACTCCTCACTGAGAGATGAGTCTTTGGTTGGACCTGGTGCTGGCATTACGGTAAGTGGCATCTCTACAGGTTATTACTTTGTTGTTTATGACTCAAATATTACTGGTGCAGGAGTAACTGCTCTTGATGATGCTGGTAATACCGTTGGTGTTGGAACTACTTTTGCAGATAATGTTTATTTTGTAGAGTCTGTAAGCACCGTAAGTGTTGCCAATACTTTCATTGGTTTGGATACAGTTGGAACAGCAGTCACCAATGTTAAGCGTGTTCAGGCAATAGTCACTGGTATGACTACAGTTACTGGAATAACTACTTCTACGTTCTATGGTCAGTATAGTTGGGGTAAAGTTGAGTTGGCAGCAAGATCTTCCACACTTTCATTTGATGCCCAAACATCAACTGGTTCCGCTGGTATCACTACTTCTGATATCTTAGCAAGAACACAAAGATTGAAGTTTAATAATTATTTGCCATAAATTACACCTCTAAATAAAGTATAGAAAAAACCTACCAAATAAATGGCTGCGATTATAACTGATCAGTTAAGGATATTGAACGCAAAGAACTTTGTGGCGGGAGTCACAAGTTCTGTCAATTCCTACTATTCGTTTGTTGGGTTGCCTAATCCAGCAGACTATCAAACGGACTGGAACACTGATGTTCCCTCTCCAAAAGATAACTTTAGTCAAGAAAATGACTATTGGGATACAATGATTGCGTTGAAGAAAATAAATGCTGATGATGTAAAGCAAGTCATTCCTAAGAGGACTTGGTCTTCTGGAACGAGTTATGATATGTATCGTCATGACTATAGTAGAACTAACCTAGCAGCCGTGTCTGGTTCTACAACGTTGTACTTGGCAAACTATTTTGTCATGAACAGTGACTTTAGAGTTTATATTTGCCTTCAAAATGGTCTGGACCCAGATAACCCATCTGGAAGACCATCTTTGGATGAACCAACATTCACTGACTTGGAACCAAAATCAGCAGGAACTAGCGGTGACGGATATATTTGGAAATATTTGTATACCATCAAACCAAGTGATGTAGCAAAGTTTGAATCAACTGACTTTATGCCTGTTCCCAATAACTGGGAAACTAGCACTGATAA
>CEON01075339.1_pt1 | contig 14630 bp, 17 predicted proteins | sample 530291 | NCBI WGS metagenome assembly CEON01 (sample SAMEA2619888, study PRJEB7988) | marine metagenome | biome: marine biome (ENVO:00000447); feature: surface water layer (ENVO:00002042); material: "saline water (ENVO:00002010), including plankton (ENVO:xxxxxxxx)" | depth 5 m
AACCCAACAGATCGTGCTGCACAAGAAGCAGCAGCTTTCGAGAGAGAAGTATCTGATGCAGCTTCTAAAAAATATGAGAAACCTGCAAACGGAATCTTAGTTCCTAACGAAGTCTTAAAAAGAGACTTGAATGTAGGTACTGCAACAGCTGGTGGTAACTTAGTTCCAACAGAACTTCTTGCAGGTTCATTCATTGACATTCTTAGAAAGAGAATGGCTGTGATGGCAACAAACCCAACAATGCTTACAGGATTGTCTGGTAACGTGTCTATCCCAAGAATGACATCTACATCAACTGCGTATTTTGTAGGTGAGTCTGGCGCACCTACAGAAAGTCAGCAAGCTTTCGATCAAGTGAACATGACACCAAAAACAATCGGTGCTTTTGTTGACTACTCCAGAAGATTACTTCTTCAGTCTTCTATTGATGTTGAAGCAATGATCAGAGATGATATTGCAAAGGTTATTGCTACAAAACTTGATAACGCAGCAATCTATGGTTCTGGTAGTTCTAACGAGCCACTTGGTATCAAAGATACAACTGGTGTAGGAACACAGACAATTACTACATTTGGTACATTTGCTGAGTACATCGGAATGGAGACAGATGTTGCAGCAGCAAACGCTGATGTAGCTAATATGTACTACTTAATCAACGCTTCTGCTAGAGGTGCTTTAAAGTCAACAGAAAAAGCTTCTAACACAGCGCAGTTCGTGTTTGAGAACAACGAAATCAATGGCTATCCAGCGATTGTTTCTAACCAATTAGCAAACAACGATGTACTCTTTGGAGACTTCTCACAGTTTGTTATCGGTATGTGGTCTGGTTTAGATCTAACTGTAGATCCATATGCAAATGCAACAAGCGGTAGTGTAAGAATTATTGCATTACAGGATGTTGACTTTGCTGTTAAGCAACCAGGCGCATTCTGCTTCGGAACATAATCACATGAAGGTTAAATTGCTACGAGCAACAATGATAGCTGGAGTCCCAACGGACTCTGGCTCTGTTGTTGATATCGAGCAGAATAATGGTGAGTATTTAGTGGCTGTTGGTAAAGCTGAACTAGTCGTTGAGGCTTGTGAAGCACCTATTGCCAGTAAAAAACCAGTTGTCGAGTCAGAGCCTACCGATAGTGACGAAGTTGACTTTTCTCAAATGACTAAAGCTCAATTAGAAACTTATGGTCGTGGGCTTGGGATAGAACTCGATAGAAGACAAAACAAAACTGATTTAATTGCAAAATTAGAGAAGTTTATTTCTAAACAGGAGGAATCTTAAAATGTCTGTTATTCAACAGAACCTAGAAAAGTTAACTGTTGTTGCTGGTGTTGCTACTGCTGCTGTCACAAGCACAGCTACATCGGGTGCAATAGATCTTCTCGAATATGATGGAGATGTAGTTTTAATTTTGGATAGTGCTGCTGGTGGTGGTTCTTCTCCAACATTAGACATTAAAATTACTGAATCTGATGCTTCGGGTGGTACATACACAGATCTATCTGGTGCTACTTTTACACAAGTAACAGGATCTGCTTCAATGCAAACACTTGCAATCAATAAAGATGAGTGTAAGCGTTTTATCAAGATTGTTCAAACAATCGGTGGATCATCTCCAACATTTACTTTTAGCATCAACTTAATTGGTGTTAAAAAGTACGGCTAAAATATATAGCCCTCTTATGAGGGCTTTTTCTTATGGCATTTACTGAAGACTTAAATGCATTTTTTGTAGATTTTTCAGAAAATGTTTTTTATGACGATAAAACTTATAAAGGTATTTTAGAACAACCAGATGAGGTAATAGCTGATGGTGTTGTACTTACTACTGATTATGAGTTAACAGTAAAAAATAGTGATTTAGGAACAATTCCATTTGATGCACAACTGGAAGTAAGCAATGTTAAATATAAAGTTAGAAGTGTAAGAAAAATAGACGATGGTAGTTTATGTAAAATTTCATTAAGCAAAGTTTGATATGGCAAGTAAAAGAGAGCAAATATTAGCAGCGATAAAAACTAATCTTGCAAACACTACAGGTGTTGGAGATAGAATTTATCGTTCCAGGGTAGAACCTATTGCAAGAGGAGAAACACCTGCAATTGTTATAGAACCAATTACAGATGAACCAACAGTTAATAGTTCTACATATTTAAAAATAGATTGGACACTTAGAATAAGAGTTGTTGTAGTTATTCGTGGTACAACTCCAGAAAGTGTTGGAGATGGCACGATTGAAAGTTTACATACAAAGATGTTGAACGATACAACAATTGGAGGCTTGGCAAAAGATGTTAGACCATCAACACAGACCTTTGAATTTGTAGAAGGAGATCAGCCCTCTGGAGTTATAACTTGCGAATATGAAATAGATTATCGTACTTCATATAACAGTTTAACAACATGATTTATAATGAAAGAGCAAGCCTACCAACCCTAATTGTTTATTATGAGTAATGAAATTCCAAATGAGGGCGGTACTTACATACTGAACCCAAAAACTGGCAAACGTAAGCTAGTTCAACAAACTAAACAAGCAGAAATCCCTACAGAGGTTACAACTGATGGCACTACTGACAAGAAAGAGAGTAATTCTGATTGAAGCAGAAAGCTCTTATGGAACTGATCCTACTCCAGGAGCAACAGATGTAGTTCTTGTAACTGATCTAAGCATTACACCACAATCAAGTGATGTAGTTAATAGAGATGTTGTTAGACCATATCTTGGTTCTTCACAACAATTATTAGCAAACACAAGAGTTGAATGTACTTTTAGTGTTGAATTTGCAGGTTCAGGGACAAGAGGAACTGCGCCTCGATATGGAAGTGCGCTCAAAGCTTGTGGTCTTTCAGAAACTATAGCTAGTGGAGCAAGTGTAACTTACGAGCCTATTTCAGCTAATTTTTCATCAGTTACTATTCATTACAATGTAGATGGTGTAAGACACGTTGTTACTGGTTGCCGAGGAAATGTAGCATTGTCAGCCGAGGTAGGTTCAATTCCAACACTTGATTTTACTTTTACTGGTATCTATAACGCTCCAACAGATGTAGCATTGCCCTCAGTTACTTATGGTAACCAAGCAACACCTTTAATTTTTAAGAATGGTAATACTACAAGTTTTCAACTATTAAGTTTTTCTGCTGCTTTGCAAAGTCTTAGTTTTGATATAGGTAACTCAATTGTCTATAGAGAACTTGTTGGCGGTACAAAAGAAGTATTACTTACTGATAGGGCTGCAAATGGATCAGTAACTATAGAAGCACCATTAACAGGTACTAAAGATTATTTTGCTGCTGCTTTGACAGATACAGCATTAGGAAATCTTACAGTTACTCATGGAACTGCTGCTGGTAATATTTGTAGATTTAGTAGTACTAAAGTAGATATTGGTGATGTAAATTATGGTGAAATGGATGGAGTAACAATGCTTGAAATTCCATATACACTTGTTCCAAGTTCAGCTAATGACGAGTTGAGTATTGTTTATACATAAACATTGACTTCCTAGCTAAAGTATAGAAGTATATATATATTTAGGATTTTATGGCATTTGTTCGTAAAAAGAGCAAGGTTTACCCTTGGCCTGTAGAAGTTAATCGTCCATCTGACTCTGTTCCAGGTGAATTTGAAACAACAAAATTTATTGGAAAGTTTGCACGATTAGATAGATCATCTTTAGATAAATTTGAAAATGAAGATGAATTTTCTGCATTATCAAAAATATTAGTTGGATGGGAAGATGTCAAGGAAGAAGATGGTACAGATATTGAATTTAATAAAACTATTTTGAAAGAATTTTCAGAAGATGTTGATTTTGTTAAAGGAGTATTAGATGCATTTAAGTCATTTTATGGAAATGCGCAATCGGGAAACTAATTGATGCCACCAAATACTGGGCTTCGGGTGGTAAACAAGTTATAGATGAGACACAACAAGATGCAAAAGCACTTGGAATCGAAATCGAGAAGCAGCCAGAGCAAGAAGAAGATTTTGAGGTTTTTGATGAAAATTGGGATATTGTTATGATGTTTATTAGAATGAGTTCTCAATGGCAAATATCTTTTGGAGGTATAGTAGGATTAAAATACGAGGTTTTATTGCTTGCTGGAGGCTTATTTGACCTTTACAATGTTAGTAATCGTAAAGAAATGCTAGAGGGCTTACAACTTATGGAATCTGTAGCTCTAAAAGAAGCGAATAAGGGGAATAAGTAATGGCTAAACAAATAGGTGATATAGAATTAAAGTTTGATGTTACAGGTTTAGAAGATCTTACAACTTTATCTCGTGGATTAAAAAATTTAAAACAAAGTCTAGAGCCTGTTAAGGGAAGATTTAAAGGTCTAGCACAAGCTATTGGAGATGTAACTAAATTTACACCTAAAACAATAAGTCAATTTAAAAAAAAAGAAAGAGTATTAAAATCTTTAAGAGAAGAAGTAAGAGCTGGAGGTGTTGGTTTTAAAAGGTTAGGGAAAGAAATAGATGCTAATAGAATAAAATTACAACAATTTACTCAAACAGCCGTAAAACAAAAAGGAATATTCGCTGGACTTGGTGCAGGTGGGGCAGCAGCTATAGGAGGTGCAGGTGCATATATCGGTAGTTCATTAGGTTTACCTCCAGCAATAAGTGGATTAGCTAGTGCAGGTGCTGCTGCCAGTGCTGCTAAAGCTGGAACTGGAATTATGTCTGGAGCTGGTTTAAAAGGTGGACTTGTAGGTGCTGGTATTGGTGCTGCTGTTGCTGGAGTAGCAGGTACAGTTTCTTTTGCATCAGAATCAGCTACTTATGCAGCAGAAATACAAAAACTACAAATAGCATTAAAAGGTGTTACTAAAGATAATGCAACTTTTCAAAAAGGTCTTGACGTTATCGCAACAACATCAAAACGATTGAATGTTCCAATAGCTGCATCTACCAAACAATTTACAACTTTATCTGCATCTGTTCTTGGTGCTGGTGGAACTATTGAACAAGCAGAGGAAGTTTTTGTAGGTGTCTCAAATGCTATCAAGGCAACTGGTGGTAATGCAGATGATGTACAATCTGCTATTCGAGCAATGTCTCAGATCTTTGGTAAAGGTAAGGTATCTGCTGAAGAACTACAAGGTCAGTTGGGTGAAAGACTAGCTGGTGCTGTTGTAAAGTTTGCAGAAGCTAATGGTAGTAGCTTGGCAAAATTGCAGAAAGACTTGAGAGATGGAACTGTTGGTTTAGATCAAGTTATAAAATTTGCTGAAAAACTTAATGAAGACTTTGCAGATACAGCAAACAAAGTAGCTAATTCATCTGCTGATGCAGGGCAAAGACTAAAGACAACAATGGATAGATTAAAACTTGCAGTAGGTACTATATTGCAACCTATTGGAGCAGAGTTTCAACGTGTATTTGGAGATATTGTTGAATTTATTACTAAAGCTATTGAGAAATTTAATGAATTTATGGGTATAGGTCTTGAAAATGCAGTTAAAAAACAAGAAAAAATACTTGAAAGGATGGAAGAGCAAATATTAAAGCAAAGAAATAAAAACGTACAAAATAGATTATTTGAAGATTTTAAAGTGGCTGTAACAAAATACGCTGATTTAATGTCAGAATTTAATATTGGGGATGATAAAGGAGAAGGTGGAGGAGGTAGTGGTTTACCAGATTTAGAAGATACAAGTAAATCACCATTACAATCATTTGCTGATAGTGCATTTAAAGTTGCAGAGCAAGCAGAGCAAGCATTTGTAAGTGCGTTTAAAGGAATGGAAGATGCTTTAGTTAAGTTTGTTATGACAGGAAAACTTAACTTTAAGGATTTAGCAAATTCTATTATTGCTGATTTAACAAGAATGTTAATAAGAGCAGCAGTAACTAAACCTTTATTTGGAGCATTATTCCCAAATCTTGCAAATGGCGGTGTTGTTAGCGGTGGAGAGATAGTACCAAGTGCTAATGGCAATGTATTTGCTAAAAACAAAATTGTTCCTTATAAGATGGGAGGTATTGTAAACAAACCAACCTTATTCCCAATGGCAAACGGAATGGGGCTAATGGGTGAAGCAGGGCCTGAAGCCGTCATGCCTTTGAAGCGTGGTGCTAATGGAAAACTTGGAGTGCAAAGTTCTGGTGGAGTTGGTAATATTGTTGTAAATGTAGATGCATCTGGTAGCTCTATTCAAGGTGACTCTGCACAAGGAGAACAGTTTGGTAGAGCTTTAGCTGCTGCTATACAATCAGAATTAATACAGCAAAAACGACCTGGAGGATTATTAAGTTAAATGGCAACTTTTCCTAACATTGAGCCAAGTTTTTCTGTAAAAAAAGAACAAAAACCAATCACAACAACTGTAACTTTTGTTGATGGATTTGAGCAAAGGCTAATGTTTGGTTTGCCTAATTTCCAAAACCCAAGAAAGTATAATTTAAGATGGGAAAATATAACGGAAGAAGAAGCAGATACTATTGATTATTTTTTACAAGAACGTGCTTTTGATAAGGCAACTTTTGATTATGTACCACCTAGAGAAGCTTTTACAAAAACAGGTACATATTCACAAAGTAGTACAGATATAACTATAACTATTACGAATCATAGGTTGTTTGCTGGTGATTCTATTGTCATTGATTTTTTAACTGGTTCAGCAACAGATGGTACTTATATTGTTTCTTCTCTAGTTAGTGCAAATGCTTTTATAGTTACAGCAGCGAGTGGCTCGGCAAGTGGAAACGTAACAATTACTAAAACAGGTTCTAGTAAATTTATTTGTGATTCTTGGACTAAAACTATAAACGTAGCAAACTTAGCAGATATAGATGCTGTTTTTGTAGAAAAATTTGAGCCATGAGTATTGATACAGCCCCAGTATTCAGTGACATACAAAAGGTTAATCCTTCTTCAATTATTGAATTATTTGAACTTGAGTTAAAAGAGGGTTTAAACTACCAAACTGGCAACCCGAATAATATTACTACTTTATATAGGTTTCACGCTGGAACTGGTGCAAACCAAAACAGTTTTGCAAATATTGTTTGGAATGGTAATACATATACAGCTTTTCCAGTAGAGGCTAAAGGTTTTGGGTTTAAAAAAGGACAACTCCCTAGACCAACGATAAGTATTAGTAATATGGGTGCGCCTTCTATATCAAACATTTTAAACATTGCTAATAGTTTTACTCCAGGGAATGATTTAACAGGAGCAAAAGTAACAAGAATAAGAACAATGGCAAGATTTTTAGATGCTGCAAATTTTTCTGGTTCTACAAATCCGTTTGGCACTCCAGATCCAGATGCAGAGTTTCCACGAGAAATTTATTATATAGATCGTAAATCAGCAGAAAATCGAATGTTAGTTTCATTTGAACTAGCTGCTGTTTTTGATTTAGCTGGAGTTCGTGCGCCAAAGCGTCAATGCACCAGAGATATTTTTCCTTCAATTGGTACATTTTTAGGATGAGTTGGAAAAAAGCAGCATTGGTTCATGCTAAAGAGCAAGATCCAAAAGAATCAGTAGGTTTGTTGTTAAACATTAAAGGTAAAGAAAGATATTTTCCATGTAATAATCTGTCTATGACAGCGCATCAATGTTTTATTTTAGATCCAGAAGATTATGTTAGAGGTAGTAATCTTGGTGATATTACTGCAATAATTCATAGTCATCCAGTTAATCCACCAACACCTAGTCAAGCAGATAAGGTTAGTTGTGAAGATAGTGGATTACCTTGGCATATAGTTAATCCAAAAACAGAAACTTGGGGATATTGTGAACCTACAGGATATAAACCTCCTTTATTAGGTAGAGAATGGGTTTGGGGTGTAACAGATTGTTGGTCTTTAGTTCGTGATTGGTATAAACAAGAAAAAGGTATAGAGCTTGTTGATTATGAAAGATCAATTACTCCAGAAGAATTTTTAGAAAGACCATTATTTGAAAAGTATGCAAAAAATACTGGATTTAGAGAACTCGAAAAAGATGAATCTTTACAAACAGGAGATGTATTATTAATGTCAATATTGCATCCAACTTTAAATCATGTAGCTATTTTTTTAGGTGATATGGTTTTACATCATTTAACCGATAGACTATCTTGTAGAGAACCATATTCTGCATGGTTGCAAAAAAGCACAGGCAAGAGGTATCGCTATGTTGCGTAAATTAAAACTACATGGAGAACTTGCAGAGTTTGTAGGACAAGATGAGTTTGATGCTGTCATAAGAACTTCGGCAGAAGCAATAAAATTTTTAACTTGTAATTTTCCGAAAGTTGAAAGTTATATGTCAGATAAATATTATCAAGTTTTAATTAACAAAGAACCTTTAGATAAAGAAGACTTGCACAATCCTATAGGAAAATCAGATATACATATTGTTCCTGTAATTACTGGTGCTGGTGGAGGTGCTGGTAATAGAATTTTATTAGGTGCTGTTCTTATAGGAGCTAGTTTTTTGTTTCCTGGTGCTGGCTTATTTGGTACTTATGGTCTTGGAAAAACTGCTGCTGTAGTTGGAGGAATTGGTACAAAAATAGGAACTGCTGTAAGTGCTATTGGTGCAAGTATGGTTCTTAGTGGTGTTTCAGAATTATTATTTCCAATACCTACACCAGAAGAACAAGAAGATGATCCGAGAATATCTTTTGCTTTTAATGGGCTGACAAATACTAGCCGAGCTGGAACTAGTCATCCAGTTGTTTATGGTGAGATTGTAACTGGCTCTGTTGTAATATCAGCAGGGATTGATACAAATCAGGTGATCGGATGACGGATAAATTAATAAGAGGTTTTGGTGGGCCTCCTTCTCCTCCTACTCCATATCGTGCGCCAGATACATTAAATAGTAGACAATTTGCGACTATATTAGATTTAATATCAGAGGGCGAAATTGAGGGTTTTGCAACACCTTCAAAAGAGGGAGTTGTTAAAGGTACTACTGCATACACCAATGCGTCCTTTAAAGATATTTTTTTAAACGACACACAAGTATTACTTTCGAGTGCAAGTAATACCAATCCATCTGATTCAGAATTTAATTTTCAAAATGTAATTTTAAACACTAGGTTTGGTACAAGTAACCAAACAAAAATAGATGGCATTGTCACAAGCGATGCTGCTGTTTCTGGTTTTTCTGCTCAAGATTGTAAAAAGTCAACAGGTGGTGTAGCTCAAGATATTGGAACTGGAAAAGATGCAATAAAAGTAACAATTATGTTTCCTCAATTGCAGAGAGCAACAGACGAGGGTGATTTATATGGTTCTGTCGTTGAATTAGAAATTAGATTACAGATAAATGGTGGTACACATGAATTAAAAATATCAGATCGTATTACTGGTCGCAGTGCCGATCCATATTCTAAAGAATATAGAATTGAACTTCCTACAACCTATACACAAGCAAATGTAAAAATATTAAGACTTACAGACGATAGTACGGATGAAAAATTAAAAGACGAGTTTAAGGTTACTTTAATTCAAGAAATTATTGACGATGCAAATACATATCCAGACTCAGCTTATACATCTTTAAGACTTGATTCTGAGCAATTTACTGCAATACCAAAACGTGCTTTTCGTATTCGTGGCATTAAAGTGCGAATCCCAAGTGCAAATACTAATTCCACAACAGCAACTTATACACAATCAGCTACAACTGTAACTGTTAATAGCACTGCACATGGGTTATCTGAGGGTGATTCAATAATATTTGATGCTACATCTGGAAATGGAGTTGATGGAACTTATAAACTTTTGCCTAATCCAACAGCAAACTCTTTTACGTTTACTGCACCTAATTCACAAACAGTTACAACGTCTAATTGCACTTATAAAATAACTCCTCATGTAGACTTACAAACTGGAAGAATTAATTATCCTGAAGGCTACGTTTTTAATGGCACATTTGGGGCAGCGCAATGGACTTCATGTCCCTCATGTATCTTGCTTGATCTTTTAACAAATGAAAGGTATGGATTTGGCACGTTTCTAGATCCAAGTGGTACTTTCACATCATCAGGAACATCAACAACTTTAGATTTATATAGTTTTGTAACTGCAAGTAAATATGCAAATGCACTTGTTAAAGATGGTTTCGGTGGTGAAGAAGCTAGATTTAGTTGTAATGTAAATATCTCATCATCTAAAGAGGCATATGATCTCATAAAAGATTTAGCAGCCGTTATGAGGTGTATTCCTACTTGGAGTCAAGGATCAATATCCCTAGTTCAAGATGCTCCAAGCGACCCTGTTTATTTATTTAATTTAGCTAATGTAACTGATGATGGATTTAGTTATACAGGTTCTAGTCTTAAACAACGGCATAGTGTTGTAAGTGTAAGTTATTTTAATGTTGATACAAGAGAAATTGATTTTGAAGTTTATGGTGATGGAAATACTTCTGCTGAAGTTACAAGAAGGGCAAAACTGGGAGTTGTTCTAAAACAAGTAAAAAGTTTTGGTTGTACTTCTAGAGGACAAGCGCAGCGTTTGGCTCGTGCAATTGTCTTTTCGGAGGAACAGGAATCTGAGGTCGTAAGTTTTTCTACCTCAATAGATGCTGGTTCTATAGTAAGACCTGGCTCTGTAATATTGATAAATGATCCTGTAAGACATGGTTTTAGAAGGTCTGGAAGAATAGCTGCTTCTACAACTACACAAATAACAATAGATGACGAATTTGGGTTAAGTAATTTTGGAGGTACAAATCGTAAATGTAGCGTAATTCTTCCTGATGGAAGTGTTGAAAAGAAAGACTGTTCACTTTCTGATAAAGTTATTACTTTTACATCTGCTTTATCTGCAACACCAAACGTAAATTCTATATGGATGCTAGAAAGTGAAGATGCTGGAGAGTCACCGCAAACTTTTAGAGTAATATCAGTTGACGAGACAGATGGTGTAAATTATTCGATATCTGCCTTAAGCTACAGACCAGAAAAATATGAAAATATTGAATCTAAAGATTTTGCAACATTACCAGCACGAAGTATATCTTTATTAAATCAACCTGCTGCACCTCCAGTAATACATACTCCTATAAGGGAGGAAGCAGTAACAATTAACAATATAAGTATTAATAAAATATTATTATCTTGGACTCCAGTTACAGGAGTTACGCAGTATCAAGTTCAATATAGATTTCAAAATTCTAATTGGGTAACAGAAATTGTATTTAGACCTGATATAGAAATAATGAATACTGTAGCTGGACTTTATGAATTTAGAGTTTTCTCATTTAATTCAGCATTAAAATTATCTTCAACTCCAGCAACAGCACAATTACAAGCAACTGGCAAAAGAATACCGCCAGCAGATGTACAGAATTTATCAGCAGAACCAGTTAGTAATAATTTAATTAGGCTACGTTGGGATAAATCTATAAATCCTGATGTTTTACATGGAGGTAGAGTCTACATTCGACACTCAAATAAGACTGATGGGACAGGTACATTTGCTAACTCAATCGACTTAATACAAGCTGTTGCTGGTAACTCTACTGATGTAGTAGTTCCTAGTCTTGAAGGAGAGTATATTCTCAAATTCCGTGACGATCAAGGACTTTTCAGCCAAGGAGAAACATCTGTAATTATTGATTTACCAGATTTGATAGATAATAAAGTTGTATTTACAGATAGAGAAGACACGGACAGTACACCTTTTAACGGAACAAAGAATAATACAACTGTTCTTAATGGTGCTTTAAAACTAACAAATCCAGCAGGGACAGTAACAGGCACATACAGTCAGTCTGGTAATGATATTACTATTACGCTTAGTTCTCATGGTTTTAGTGTAGGAGATATTTTTGATTACACTTTTACAAGTGGTGCTGCGCTTAATGGACAATTTCCAATTACTTCAGTAACAAATGCAAATGTTTTTGTGGTAAAAACTGGTAATAGTAATTCAACATCTGGCAATGTAACTGTTGCTAAAGGGTTACGAGGTTCATACGATTTTGCAAGTATTTTAGATTTAGGTAATGTTTTTTCTGTTAATTTAAAACGTCATTTTCAATCTATTGGTTTTTTCTTAGGAGGAGATCCAGTTACTGCTACTTATACACAGTCTGGTACAACAGTAACAATAAATAGTAATTCACATGGTAGATCAGTAGGAGATTCGATTGAATTTGATGCAACAAGTGGGGCTGGAGTGGATGGTACATTTCAAATAACTGCTGTAACGACAAATTCATTTACTTATACGGCTGGACAATCTCAAACAGTATCTACATCTAATTGTACTTTTCAATTTGTTAACACATTAGAAGAAGTTATACCTAATACTTCTCCTCAGTTTGGGGGGCCTCCTGATGGTGGTTTTGATAACTACGCTATTAATGGTAATTTCGATGGCCCTGCCGCACAGAAAACAAATGCTCAAGTATTAGTAGCTTCTACATCATCAGCACCTAGTAATGGCTCTTCTTATCAAGAATCAGATTTTAATGGTAAACTTTTTAACATTTTTGCGAATGGTACATTTAAAGGGAGAGGATTTAAGTTTAAGCTGAATTTAACATCAGATGATACTGGTCAGAATATAAGTGTTGAGCAAGCTGGATATACAGCATCATTTAATTCAAGAACTGAACAAAGCTCTGGGACAATTAGCACTTTAAATAATAATAATGTGCCAGCAGCAAAAGTAATTACGTTTGCAAAACCATTTTTTACAGGAACTAGTAGTACAGATGGCGGTCTTAATGCTTTTCCTCCCTCTATAGGAATTACGATACAAAACGCACAGTCAGGTGATTTTTTCACAATAACTTCTGTGACAGGTACAGGATTTACTGTTAATATAAAAAATCCAAACGAGACTGCAAATAATGGTTACGTTGATAGAAATTTCTCATATCAAGCTGTTGGTTATGGCAAAGGGGTGTAATATGGAGGAAAGTATTATTTAAATGGCTCAAGTTAGTTCATACAACGTAGCTAATAGATCTGGTGCGCAGGTGCGAGCAGATATAAATGATATTTTTGAAGCTATAAAAACTAATAATAGTGGCCCTAATGATCCAGCAGCAGCAGAAAAATTTATGTTGTTTGGAGATAATACAACAGGTGATGATAACTTAAAAATACATGATGGTTCAAATTTTAGAGTTATAGGAAAAGTAACGGAAGATAATTTAGGGTTGCTGCCTCGTGCTGGCGGTACAATGACAGGTCAATTATTTGGAGATGACGCATCACAAGCCTCATCTCCAGCATATGCTTTTGACGGAGATTCGGACACTGGTATGTTTCGAGCAACAGCAAATAGAATAGGATTTGCTACTGCTGGTACAAATCGTGTTGTTATTACGAATACTGGTATAGTTACACAAAATGGATCAAGCCTTCAATTAGAAGATGTTGGGGCTAGTCATACTGTTGCTCTAAAACCTCCAGCACTTACTTCAGATGTAGAGCTTACATTACCATCCTCAATAACAAGTGGTGGTTTTTTACAAACTGACGGCTCTGGTAATTTAAGCTTTCAAATTGTTAATGGTGTTCCTACAGGTGCAATTTTCTGTGTTGGAGTTAATACTGTTCCAACAGGTTATGTAAAATGTAATGGAGCATCATATTCAACAAGTGGTACATATGCTGGTTTGTTTGCAGTTATTGGATATACATATGGAGGATCTGGATCAAGTTTTAATGTACCTGACCTTAGAGGTGAATTTGTAAGAGGTTTTGATGATGGTAGAAACGTAGATAGTGGAAGAAATATTGGTAGTAATCAAGGAGCGCAAAACCAATCTCACGACCACAACGCAGATGCAAATGCAACATCAAATGTAAGTGACCCTGGTCACAGACATCCATCAAGAGGTTATGGTAACGATGATGATGGTGGAAACCAATTTACTGGTAGTGGTAACAATGATCTTAGAAATAATGCTATTGAAGATGCAACTACTGGAATAAGTGTTTCAACAAATGTCTCTATTGATATAGATAATGAAGGTGGCGAGGCAAGACCTCGTAACGTAGCATTACTATATATTATTAAAATTTAATCATGGCAATACAACCTGGCACATATAATTTTACAATGCAGAGAAGAGCAGACTTCTCTATTCAACTTGTTTTTAAAGATGGTAATAATAATGCAATTAACATAACTGGTTTTACAGTATTAGCTCAATGTTGGGATGAAGGTAGAAATATAAAATATGCTGATTTTACAGTTACTTACACTAATAGAGTTACAGGTACAGTTGACTTGTCTTTAACTGATGTACAAACTACAACCTTTGAAACTAATACGCTTTATTATGATGTTATGCTTATAGATGTAAGTGGGAAACGAGAGTACTACCTTGAAGGTGTTATAACTATGTCAGAAGGATATTCAACACCATGACTTCTGTTAATGTCTCAACCAGTAAGAATACTGTTACTGTTAATGAAGGCGATACAACTATTGTTACTATCGCAACTCAAGGAACTCAAGGTCCAGGTTTTGATCTTGGGTTAGATCATTCTGGTAAAGTAAATAATTCAATCATGTACTATGACGGAACTTCTGGTAAAGTTAAATTAGATTCAACTACCACCAAACTTACACTTGTCGATGGGGGTTCATTTTAAAACATGGCTAACACAATCCGCATAAAAAGATCCACAGGATCATCAGCACC
>CEON01002791.1_pt1 | contig 14614 bp, 7 predicted proteins | sample 530291 | NCBI WGS metagenome assembly CEON01 (sample SAMEA2619888, study PRJEB7988) | marine metagenome | biome: marine biome (ENVO:00000447); feature: surface water layer (ENVO:00002042); material: "saline water (ENVO:00002010), including plankton (ENVO:xxxxxxxx)" | depth 5 m
TTCTGCACGACCTTCAGCAACGAGCTGATAGGCAGCGAGGGCAGCGGCATCGTCAGCAGCTTCGTACTTCTCAAGCAGGGAAGCACCCTTTGCCTGAGGAGCGGCGGCTTCGGCAGCGAAAGCAGCAGCAACATCCAGTTCTTCACCAGTGATGTGCTCGATCACTTCCTTCACCATACGGAAGTGCTTTGCTTCGTCAAGTGCTTGCTTGCTCAGCAGTTCGAGATCACGCACATCGGTGCTGGGGTCGGCAGATGCCACTTGACCAGCGATGGCGTACATGTTCTGCGCTTCGTTGACCATACGGCCACGGAAGTGCTCGACGAGATACTCGTCGCTAGGTGCGGAAGCGAAGAAACGACGAACGTTCTTCCTGGAAGCCTCGAACAACTCCCGATTACCTTCCTTGATCTTCTTTACGAAATCGGTTCCAGAAAGCATTTTGGATTACCTTTCTACGTTAGTATTTAGCATAATGAAAAAAATACCTCAAATGCCCTTGAGAAGTATGCTCCTCTTTTAGCGACACTAAATTGTAGTGGTATTCGTCAGCAATTTTATTTATCTTATCCGTCGTCCAATCGTACCAAGTAATACCCCCAATATCGGTATTTGCCCAATCATGAGTGATACCTGGGTTCACTCTAAAAATAATATCCTTCAAAAATAACTTGTCCAGCATATCGATCTGACGGTCGATATCTTTCTCATCGCCAAAGTTGATTGATCCTAGACAGAGGACTGTATCGGCAGGAGGGAATTCGTATTGATAGTATTCTTCCAGAGACATATGGAGATGTGCCTCTGTGTTATAGGGATCAATACCTACCAACCCCGGTATACGGTCTCTGAGGCGGTTGTAACCGCATCCGACATCCAGTACACTCGAAGGTGATAATTGCTTGACATAATCGACTACAGCGTCTCCTGAGTATTTCAGTTGACCCACATAGTCATCCTTCCAAATCCCACCGAAATAAGAATCCATTATTTTTTAGTTGTCCTGCCCACACCAGTAGACTTAGGAGTAGGAGCAGGGGTAGGAAATGTTCCACCATCTTGTGGCATATTCTTCTGTACTTCCGCTGCTAGCATTTCAATCTGTCTTGCCATCACATTGATCCGTGCTTCATATGCAACAGATCTAGAAATCTCATCTTGCAGTCTCTTCATATAGACTGACAAAAGATTCTGCAGTTCTTGTTCTTTTTCCATAAAAAAAGGGGGAGTCACCTCCCCCTATATATCAAGTTTTTATGAACCTCAGAACGAGCCACCGTCGATGGTGATGTTCTCCAGTGAGCGAGTCGTGCCGGAGCAAGAGATCACTTGAGACTGACCAGCACAGTCATTCAGGTACAGGGAACCAATCTCCAAGCCACCGTAGGCAGAAGGAGTCATAACACCGCTGTTCTCAGTAGCTTCGCTTGCGAGCACGAAGCGGGCAGCAGAGTCATCCCAGTAAACAGCAGCCTTCTTGGCAGAACCGCTGTAGTAGTTCATCACGATACCAACGTCTTTGTTGGTGTCGCCGCTCAGTGCACCGCCATCAACCTTCTGCAGTTCAAGCAGAACGTCTTCGATGGTGGTGTTAGTGGTGTTGATCTGGGTGGTAGAACCTTCAACAACCAGGTCACCACTGACGGTCATGTTGCCGGATGCAGTGATCGCACCCGTGACCGCGAGGGTAGAACCGTTGTAGGTCAGACCGCCGCTGTCGCCCAGAGCACCGGAGGCACCCGCGAGAACAACGCGACCAGAAGTCAGGTCAGAAACCGTGGCAGATGCCATGACGGTTTCGCCGCCAGTGATGGTTGCACCACCGGAACCGTTGATAGCACCAGCGACTCCCAGGGTTGATCCGTCCCAGGTGAAGTTGCCGTCGTCAGTCAATGCACCAGATCCACCTGCGACCACGACGCGACCAGCAGTCAGGTCGGAGACCGTTGCGGAGGACAGGACGGTTTCGCCACCGGAGATGTTTGCACCGCCGTTTCCGTCAAGTGCACCGCCGACCGTCAGACCAGCACCCACGACACCCGTGGTGGACTTCAGGAAGGTATTGGTGGCAATGCCCGTGACGTTGATCTGAGCGAAGGTTGCACCAGATCCACCGCCGAGCACGTAGGACTTCACGCGAGACATTGCAGTCTTGCGGTTGGTGCCGTTTGCACCGTCATCAACGATCAGGAGGTCAGCGTCAACCAGGTCAGCGCCGATGTCATTGCCGCCGTCGATGTCCAAGGAGGAAAGCGGGACGGTACCGGCACTCAGACCAGAACCACTGCTGACGGTACCAGTGACATCACCAGTCAGGTCACCCACGAAACCGCCAGTTGCGGTAGCGACGCCTGCGACAGTCAAGTCACCAGCAGTCTTGAGGGATTGGACGTGAACAATGTCACCCAGGGACTTCCAGGAGACGAATTCCAGTTCATCACCCACGGTTGCACCCGTAGCAAGAGTGATGGTTGAACCATCGCTGCCTTGGGTGTAGTCAGTACCGGTGATCAGGCGAACACCGTTGTGATACACATCACAGAAACCTTCGGTGAAACCAGCGGAAACTGTGTAGGAGGTTTGACCCTGCGTAGCAGTGATGGTCTGGGAAGTGCAGAAGGTGGTAGCAGCAACACCAGAGACGGTGATGGTTGCTTGACCATCTTCAACCTTGTATGCCTCAAGACCAGTACCAGTGAACTTGAAGTTGGTGACGATACCGGTGTGAGCACCAGCACTCGAAACACCAACCATGGGGATCAGACCGCCAGCAGCGTTCCGAACATCGGTTGCAGTAACAACACCGCTGGAAACAACGTTACGGAGAGAAGCATCGCGAGCAGTCAGTTCCTGAGTAACCGTCAGGTCAGTGCTGACAGTTGCAGCACCCGTGACAGCAAGGGTTGAACCGTCGAAGGTCAGGTTGCCGCTGTCTTCCAGTTCACCAGAAGAACCAGCAAGAACCACCCGACCGTCAGTCAGGTCAGAAACAATGGCGGAGTTGGCAGTGAAACCACCAGTAACGGTGAGACCACCAGCAATGTTTCCGCCGCCGTCAACATCAAGGGCACCAGTAACAGTTGCACCAGCACCAACCTTCAGGGTTGTGGCTTCAGCAAATGCGATGGTAGAGATGCCGGAGACGTTGATTGCGGCGAAGTTTGCACCGGCACCACCGCCCAGCATGTAGTCCTTGATCTCGGTGGCAGTGATCTTGCGGTTGGTACCGCCAGCACCGTCATCAACCAGGAAGAGATCAGCGTCTGCCAGGTCAGCACCAATTGCAGTTGCACCGTCAATGTTGACAGAAGCAACGTCAACAACAACGCTAGAAGACAGAGCAGTAGCACTCAGGATCTCAGTGTTGTTGACCTTGAGGACTTTGCCGTCAGCGAGGTTCAGGTTCTCAGAAGAACCGAAGTTGTCACCCAGTGCTTCAAAGTGGAAGGTCTTGTCACCCTCACCAGAGTCAACAGTGAAACCAGCACCGTTGGCAGCGGCATCGTTAGCAGCACCCTTAGCAACTTCGATTGCCAGGTCAGCAACAGAGACCGTGGTGGAGTCAACTTGAGTCGTGGTGCCCTTGACTTGCAGGTCACCCAGGATGAACACCGTGCCGCTGTTGTCGTTCAGAGCAGCAGGGTCAAGGGTGATCGAAGAAGGACCAGTGATCGTGTCGTTGGTAACGATGATCGCAGAACCAGCAGCACCCGTAGCAAACTGAGTAGCAGTGGCAACACCAGTAGCGTTGATGCCACCGGTAACACGGAGATCGTTGTCGCCGTAGGTCAGACCAGAGTCATCACCCAGTTCACCACCAGTGCCTGCCAGAACCACACGACCAGCGGTCAGGTCTTGAACAGCAGCAGAAGCAAGAGTTGCAGCACTGGTAGCAGTGACCTGAGCACCTTGAACAGTGCCAGATGCAGTCACGTTGCCGGTCACGCCCAAGGCGGAACCGTTGAAGGTCAGGTTGCCGCTGTCTCCCAGTTCGCCACCGGAACCAGCAAGAACGACACGACCGTCAGTCAGGTCAGAAACTGCTGCAGAGTTTGCAGACAGACCACCAGTTACGGTCAGACCACCAGCAACGTTTGCACCACCATCAACGTCAAGAGCACCAGTAACGGTTGCACCAGCAGAGACATTGATGTCAGTGGTCTGCAGCTGGTTGGTAGTGGTAATACCAGTTGCATTCAGGTTGACGAAGTTGGCACCAGCACCACCACCAAGGACATAATCCTTGACGCGGGACATTGCCGTCTTGCGGTTGGTGCCACCAGCACCATCATCCACAATCAGGAGGTCGGCATCAACCAGGTCAGCGCCGATGTCGGTAGCACCATCAATGTCGATGGCACCCACCTCAACTTTGTTAGCAGAGCTGATGGTGTTCAGTTTGCTGTCAGCAATCGAACCAGCCAACTGAGCGTTGGTGATCGTGCCAGACAGGTTAGAAGTCAGATAACCGGTTGCATCAACCAGGTTGAAAGCAGGGGTGTTATCAGAAGCACCCAATGCCAGGGAGATGCCACCAAAGGAAACCGTGCTGTTGGCGAGTTGGTTGTTAGCAACAGTGCCAGTCAGGTTGCTGGTAGCAAGACTGCCGTCAAAACTAGAGGCAGTAACAACACCACTGAAGTCACCAGTGCTGCTCTTGACGAACGCAATAGAACCAATGCCTGAGACATTGATGGCAGCAAACGTAGCGCCAGAACCACCACCCAGGACGTAAGACTTGACGCGAGACATCGCGGTCTTTCGATTCGTCCCCCCTCCGCCGTCATCAACGATCAGGAGGTCGCCATCAGCCAGGTCAGCGCCAATATCAGTGCCACCGTCGATGTCCAGCACCGAGAGAGGGGTGGTGATATCAACTTCAGTAGACCAGGACATATTGCCTGATCCGTCAACCTTCATATATCCACCAGCAACGGCTGCAGATGGGAGGATATATGCCTGGTTATCAGTCAGGTTCGCAGGAGAACCGAGTGAAATGTAGTGAGAACCATTGTTGGTTCCTTCCACCAAACGGACTGCACTACCAGATGTAGCACCTTCACGAGTCCAGTAACGGGCAGAACCAACTACCTTGTTATTATTTGTAGACGAATCAATACCAACAAAAAGGTCATAACTGTCCGTCACCCATCCGGGTTCGCCAGCCTGGAGACCGGGGAGAGCGGCGAGATTACCGCGCTTGAACTGTAAAACAGGTGCAGCCATTTACTTTATCTTGTGATTTGAATAATCAAGCAGTAATCACGAATGCATTCATCTTCTATATTTAGATCTAGAACGATCCACCATCCAGATCGATCTTGTCATCTAAGGCGTCATCAAGGTAATTGATAGCAGTGTCTGTAAGACCAGCAGGTCCTGGGGAATCAGAGATTGCGTTGTCAATGACGTTATCAGGATTTACAAACTTGAAAGAATTTGATGGAGCATCATAAATTAGGACAAACTTATCGGTAGTTCCCGACAAATTCGTTGTGTTTACATCAGTAAGGTTGATTAGACGACTCACTGCTGATCCTCCTCCTCCAGATGATTGATCCCCCAATGATTGCAAAGATACAGAAAAAGTTCCTGCCTCTAGGGCAGCAAGACCTTCTTCAGTAAGAGAGACATCAAAAAGTCCCCCGTTTGATAAAGATACGGAATACTCGTTCACGTCCCACTAACAGTCGCGTTTACTTGAGCTTGCCCACTGATCACTTTTGTAACTTTGCCAGTAATATCGCTAGTCACTAACACATCATAATTATATCTTCCGGAAGTTATAATACCGCTGGCAGTACAAGTCAGCGAGATAGTAATCTTCCCATCAGATGGCGTTGCACCAAAAGTCACACCGAATCCAGCAGCGGGCTGGCCACCTGCATACTTACTCATCTTCGCAGTGAGCGAATGGTTCGTAAGGTCTAGAGGAGTACCGTTAGATCCGGTAATGTTGTATGTCGCAGAAAAGTCAGACCCTTGCTCAACTTGAATATTGACGACGGGAACTGCCATTTTCCATATTCGTTGGTGCTATTATTTATAGTTCGCTTTCTCAAGAAGCAAGGTTTCCAAATGTGCTAACCGTGCTTCCAGTTCTTCAATTCGTTTATCTCTAGAAAGTCGTGCTTCTCGCTCCGCCATATACTTCTCGTATCCACTCTTATCAGTAGATACGATAGCGTTATTCTTCGGATCCCTCACTAGGTTCGGATGATCCTTCACCTTGATCTTCTTGTCCATAAAGTAACTCCCAGAGAAAACCCCAACTCATTTCTTCTTTTTATTGATACGTTTGATCATCTTAGCATACAAGATTTCCTCCGGAGTATAAAACTCCGGATTTTTCTTTGCTAACTTGATGATCCTTTTCGCAACCTTACGGTCACTTTGGTTCTTCATTTAGGCAACTGCGATGGTACGGAAGTCGAGAAGTTTGGGTGCCTCTGCTGAGTTCGTGCTGTTGAATACGATCTTCACTTGGAATGCCGTGAAAGCAGGAACGTTGTTTGCGGTGTACTCATACTCATTGAACTGACCCTCAAGACTTGGGGAAGTCTTCTTATCAGTCTTACCGTCGTTGTTCTTCGCGTTGAGCACATCACCGTCTGAATCCAGGTTGTCGAAACCAGGCATCAGTTCAAACACCTTGTCGAAATCGGCAGCGTCTTCACGCTTCAGGCGATACAGGACACGGATGTCACTTGCAGCAGGGCGGTTTGTAGCGAAGAGAACTTTCAGAGAAGTGGAGGGGTTCTCAAGGAGAACTTCCTTCGTCTGATAGACCATGTTGTGGGGATCCTCGGTTCCATTCGAGCGACGGTCAGTCTTGTAGTTGGAAACAGGATTGTTGATCCGGTTGGATTCTGTGAGGATGGAAGACTTGAACACGTCAATCACAGGAGACACGTTTTCGTTCTCACTGCTCATGGTCGCTTCAAAGGTGAAGGACTTAGCACCAGGCATGGTGAGCAGGGTGTTCTTCTGCTGCTCGTTATCGCGGGAAGCGATGATACGAGTGGTCTTGAACTCAGTCTTACCGAGCAGAGAGATGTCCTCAAATCCTTGATCCAGGAAGGATGCTTCTCCTCCATCAACACTGGTACCGGATGTGGTACGTATCTTGGCAGTCACTTGTGTTCCAGTAGGAGCACTGTGAGAGATGTTGGGGTTGACGGTATCGAATGCGATGTTTGCAGAACCACGTCCGCGATCACCACCACCGATCTTGTCCTTAGCAAAGAAGTTGCTACCACCATGCTTCACGTAGTAGTGGTCAAGACCAATCTTGCCATCGATGCTGTTGGTGACATCACCGAAACTATGCTGTTTGTTGATCTTCCGGAGGGAGACACCAGCAAGTTCATACTTCTGAACCGGAGCATCAATCTCGTGGTTCATGACGATGGAATCATCCACGTTACGGGTAATTGTTCCAGTCAGTTGGTTGGTGCCAACAGACGTGTAACTGATGATCTCATCACCAATGACAGCGAAACCAGGATTGCTAGGAGTGACCTGAGCACCTTCAAACATGTTGAATCCCATGCTGCTTGCCACACTCACGACGGAGGTAACACTTGCTGCGTAACCAACGGTCAGTCGAGTAGGAACACTGTCGCCAGTGATGCCTTCCAGAGTCACATATGATGTGCCGGAGTGGTTGCCATGGTTGGGGTGGTTGACCTTGAAGTGGCGACCATCGTACTGATCGGTGTTGACGGTCACAGTGTCAGGAACGATTGCACCTTGGACAGATGCAATACCTGCTTGTGCACCAGCAGTGGGGATGTATGAGATGGCATCGCTAGTGTTGAACTCGGTGCCAGACACATTGGTCAGAACCAAACCACTGACAGCAGTGGTAACACCCACAGTCAGGAGGAAGTTGCTTCCAAGACCCTTGGTGCCGAGGTTTGCAGTCAGTGTGTCACCAACTTTGTAACCTTCACCAGTCTGGAATCCTTTGACGGTTGCTTGAGTGATAGCACCACTGGAGACAGTGACGATACCGACACCAGACAGACCGCGACCAGTCACAGTCAGGAGAGGAACGTCGTTGTAAGTTCCATCCTCGTAACCAGAACCTGCATTGGTGATGCTGAGGGTGTTTGCAGCAGTGCCAAGGTGTGCCAGTTTCTCAGCAACCACACCGCGAGCGGTGGTGTTGTTTGCCTGAGACATGATGGTTCCCTCAACAATATGAGGATTGCCTTCCATACCAGAAGACAGACCAACGAACACACGCTTAGCAAATGTCTCGATCGGGTTCTCAGGAAGTTTGTTCCGTGTGCCGTAGAGATTCAGTTGTGGGTTGTAGAGTCGGACACTACCGCTGTTGGCAGTGAACTTCGCCTTGTAGGAGACATACTTCAAGTCTTCCAACTGGGAAGCAGTCCAGGTGTTGTTGCTCTGTGCTTTGAACAAGGAACCTTGAGCAGGCTGCTTAGCAACCACCACACGTTGGAACTGGTTGATGTTCAGGGTGTTGATGTCTGCTTCACCCACCTGAGAGATCCAGGCGTCATAGTCACCAGAGGCAGAACCCAGGTAGAACGCATAGTCACCTGCAGGCAGATAGACAGGAGCAGGGAAAGTGAAGCGAGTCGGAACAGAACCATCATTAGAGATGTTCACCTGATCCGGGTTCAACTCAACCTCACTGTGCTTCATCACCTTCACAGAGGGATAACCATTCTCCAGAGGAACAATACGAACCTTGATAGGAATGGTTTCAGACCTGCTCTGGAAGAACATATCAACACCAGTCATGAAGATGCCAGGATCATCAGTAACAACAAAGGACTGTGCCAGAGGATCGTCGTTGTTGTTATCCTGAACGTTGGTTACATTAGTAACATTGGTGATGCGATTGACATTAGTAACGTTCGTGATGTTGTTGGTAGTATTATTAGTAATATTGGTGATGTTATTGATCACCGGTTCTGGCAGTGCAGGTTCTGTACGAATCACAGTAGTTTCCGTGATCTCAAAACCTTCACTGAAGAACTCAGCACTGGTGTTACTAGCGTTCTTGCCTGGGATCAAGTTCTCTGGGCGAATCTGCAGCATGGATGCAGTGTGGTCACCATCACGGAACATATCCGGTGGGATGTAGTAACAACCTTGCACACATCCAGTCTCGTCAGTAATCAGACGGACATCAGCAACAACTGCCTGAGCACCACTGGACTCACCCACCAGCACCATGCCAGTCTCCAGAGTTCCGAAGAAGTTGGCATCAGACTTCTGGTTCAGTGACTGGGTGTCAACGTTCAGTACAGAAGTGGTTTCAGAGTATGCAGAAGACAGACCCACATTGGTGTTGTAGGGGTTCTGTGAGTAAGTGATGGTCGGAGCGTTGAATGGACCATCCTTATGGTTCGGTGCAGCAAGACGGAAGCGAATGTCAAAACCTTGACTGTTGACCTGGTTGCTGAAGGTGTAACCACGGACTGCTTCACCAATCTGGAAAGAACCGCTACCAGGAGTGACTTCAATCAGTTTGGGGACAACATAAGAGTTGTCATCCGTCATATCAGTGCCATTCCAATATGCAAAGTGCTGGGTGTTGGGTTTCAGCACAGTGCAATCAAACTGAATGTTCTGTTCCCGCAGGAACGGCATGGGTTCAGTCTGAGCAAAGAAGTCATTAGCAAATCCTTCACCCTCAGTAATCGTGACCTGGTTACGGTCAATGAAAACGTCAGAGTCGGGAGTCAGATTCATGATACCGCCCCAATCGCGGTACATGTAGGGGTTCACACTCTCAAGACGTGTGGCAAAGTTCTGACTACGGTCAATAACTTCGTCATATGCCAGGGTGACCACGTCACCAGTCTTGACAATGTTCGGGGAACCTAGATCGTTGGTGTAACGAGGATCCACTGTGGGATCAGGAGCACCATTGAGTCCAACAACGGTGTTAGAACCGATCAGGAGATCGATGCTGTCACGGTGCTGCTTAGCAATCAGAGTGCCGTTATCAAGTTCGTACTTGATCTCAGTCTGAGTTTTATCTGCGACATCAAAGTTCCGGAATGGGTCAACAACGAAACCATTCTTGAATCGATCAAGTCCAGTGTCAGGATCCTTGATGACCAGACTGTCAGTCTTTGCCTCAAGCAAGGACAATGAGGTCATCTCTTCCAGATCTTCGATCCGGTTCTCAAGTTTGCCGATATCCTTCATGGTATATCGACGGTTTGCCTTGAAGGTTACCTTCGTGTCATAGCGAGCATCGTAAACATATGGTTTGTAATCAATGTGTGCCAACTCAAAAGAGTCAGTCATCGGGTCAGGCAGGACCGGACGCTCGGCAGGGGTGCCCTGAACAATGGTGAAGGTGTTGTTCTGGTTGATATACAGGCGGTCTTTACGTGCCAGATAGTGCCTGTAGTCAAACTGGATAGTCTCGTCAGAAACTAGAACGTTAGGAACAGACTGTCCGCCACCAGCAAAGTTGCGGGAGTCAAACTCAAACGGGGACCGAGTCGTACCACTGAAAGGTGCTACGCGAGGGCGCAGATCAATAATATCAGTATTACGGACGTTTCCAAATGCAGGCACTCGGTCGTATTCTGGTTTTTCATAACTAGATGCTGTAAGAATGTCACCACCATCTTCAGAGTTGATGGTGTAGTGGTCAAAGTAAACCTTCAGTTGACCTTGGGGTTTGGTGGCATTGGGTTTACGTACAAGACGTGCAAAGTCATAGAACTCTTCACGCTGTCCATTGTCCAGCAGGAAGTTTGCACGGATGTTGGGGTCGCCAGGGTTGACGTTGGAGATATTTGCCTTGATGCCACTCTCAGAGAACTCAATCTCTTCGGTCACAATGAAGTTGTTGGAGTTCTTGATGCAGACTTCAACCTTGTCACTGCCATCACGTGCAAGCACCATGGCCGCGGCACCTGAACTCTTACCAACACCAATCTCACCAACGATCAGATCGCTGTTGTCACCTGCACTTCCAGTGAAGGAAGAGAGTTGCAGGTTGGGGATGGTGGGAGCAGCAGCACCAGTTGATTCAAACACTGCATGCACAGTGACCACATCAGGCACGTCCAAGGAGATTTCATCATCCTGGACACGCTTACCGTAAACAACACTTGGGGTAAGACCATCACCAATACCAGTAGAGATACCGGAGTTGACGTTGGCAGAACCAGTGATAGACAGAGTTGCTTGCTTCACCAGTGCCTTCACCTTGGAGGTCACCGAGGACTTCTGCTGAGTGGTCTGAACAACCACATTGCTTTGAGAAGCAGTCAGACCAGAGATGGTTCCAGACTTAGAACCATTAGTGAAAACGATCTGGTCACCGCTAAGTGGTTCAACAGAACCATCGTTATAGGCAATCGAATAACGCTCCTCATCAAAACCAGAGTAGATGAAGTCAGTACCAACCAACGAAGGTAGGGTCAACTGACCACCACTGCTGGTGGTTTGACCAGTGTTCTCTTTACGGATGTAAAGAATGGAGTCAGTCAGGTCAACACTTTCGATATACTTGTGAGGCATATCTGCATACAGATAACCCTCATTTGCATCTTTGATCTTGCCTGCAATCACCTTCAGGTCAGTGATCGTGACGTTGCCGCTGCCATGCAGAGCATTGTGTGCAACACCAGAAACAGCACCATCAGAACTGTTGATCAGAGTTGCACTCTGATTGGTTCCGGCGATAGCACTGACTTCCAGGTAAACAGGATCAGTCTGAGAGACATTGGTGTAAGAAACAATGTCACCGACACGGAGGTTCTTTGCCCATCCAGTAGAAGATGCAGTCAGAGCACCAGCACTGCTCAACTGGAACGTGTTGGTGAATGCTTGCTTCTCTTCCAGAACAACGTCAGCAGCAAATGTGCGGGAACCGCCAGTGGAACGGACGGACTTGACATCCTGCATGTCATGGTCACGGACCTCGCTGACCACACGTCCCTGCTGCTCACCATTGATGATCAGGGATTCGTCTTCTTGGAAAGAACCTGCAACATCAGTCAACACCATCTCAGTGGTGTTGCTCATGGCGGTACGGAGCATACCCTTGGCACCAGACTGAGAACCCTGCACCCGAGCAGGTGCTGCCAGGGTCATTGCCTGGTTCAGAGTGATGACAGTATCCAGTTGGATATCAAAGAGCATCAACTCCCACACTGATGCGTCGTTCGCATAAGCAGCGTTCTGGAGTTTGAAGTCATATACCCGTGCACGTCCAATGCTGTCGCCAGGGAGAGAAGTCTTATTGGCGAGAAGTCGCTTGCTCCGGAGATCAACAAAATCTGCAGAGTCTGCATTCAGTTTGATCTGAGCATTGCCAAAGACGTTGTTGACCCGCATGCGGTTGCCAGCAACGAACGGGATACCACGATCCTTGATCAGTTTGGTGGTACGAGGTTTGGGGACATCGAGGTTACGATAACCTTGCAGGTAACTCTCGAAACCTTTCACATACGCCTTACCAGGACCCACACCAATACACATCAAGTCCTTAGAGGGCACATTGCCATCTTCAGTCAGACGACTGGAAAGGAATTGACCGAAGACACTATGCCTATCGTTCAGGCACTCCTTCGCTTCAATCGGGAACTTGCGGACATAGTAGTCACCGCTCTCATCGTAAGTACGGCGAGCAAATTCCTTAGCAATCTCGTTATAAACAGTCCGGTCAACTAGTTGCTTGACCTTACCTTCATCGGTACGATACAGTTCAATGAAGTTCTCATCATTGAAGTCTGTAAGGGATTTCTTAGTCAGAGACAGACTAATCTTCAGTCGATCTGCACCAGGAGCAGTGAAGTTAGAGAATCCAGCAGCGTTGTCAAACAGACTGTTGTCATCAATAGCAGTGACAATCTCTTCGGAGACTCGGAAACCAACTCGGTAAGACGGACGATTGGTGTACTGATCGAGAATGAGGGTATCAGTGGGAACCTCAACAAAGGCACCACGTGCAAAGAACACACCACGGATCAGTTTGAAGGAACAACCAGTGCCAGTTGCAGACGCAGCGATTGCTGAAGCAAAGTCAGATCCTTCAGTTACAGTGGTAACACCGTAAGTAAAATCTTTGAGGGTAACAAGGTTCTCACCATCCAGGAAGAAGTCATCCTTCAGGTCAGTAGAACTTCCCTCATACTTGATGTAAAGGGTTGTATGTCCTGTGACGGATGCAGATCCAGAGAGGACATTGACCACCTTGGCGGTCACACCAGACACCTTGCCCTTGATACGAAGACCAATCAGTTGGTCGTAGTAGGACTCTACAGGAACACCAAAGAATGTAGGTTCTACCTTGACATACGTATAGTCAGGATCGTAGTTGAACTTACCAGGGATAACTACGGATCCCTCCTTGAACATATGCTTACCAAACTTCTCAATCTGCCCTTGGAGGACAGACTGGAGTGTGGTCAGTTCGCGTGCCTGAACCGGTGACCCTGGTTTGAAAAGAATCTTGGTATAATTCTTCTCAGAATCAAAATCGTCAAAGTAAGGGCTAACGTTTAGGTTGGTGTTCTGTGGCATCGTATCAGAATTCTAAGATGATCTTGATATCCTCTCGCTGGTTAGATGCTCTAGTTACTTCAGGACGATTATCTACGTAGATAATATCGCCGGAATACTTCTTGATCTCTGGGGAGGCAATACCAGAATTGTAAGTTTGACCCAAATAATAAGTGCGGTTATTGATAGTCGTAGAGACTCCAGTAAACGCGGTATCGACGGTAAGAGTTTCTTCTCCGCTAACTGTCTTGACAACAATGTTCAAAGATCCACCCGTACCAGGGGTTTTCGTAAATCTATTTAGAGAGTATTGGTGAAGGGCTCCAGCAGATCCGTCTGCCATAGAGCGATCTTGCCAATAGTTCAGAACCTTTGTGGTGTTGTCATACGAGATGATTTTCCCGATAGCAGTGGATCCAACACCAACGGTTTGTTTGACAACTCCATCGTTGGCAACCACCATGGTCGTAGATGCTGCGCCTGCCAGTCGCACGCCATACATCGCTGACACCGTGGGGTCGGTGAGAATGTTGGAACTACCCTGCATTTCAGGGTTCTTGATGATGCCAATACGAGCAAACTGGTTTCCGGTGGGGAAATCAGGGTTCGTCACATCGCTGTTCTCAAAGCGGGAGTAAATGAGAACTTTGTTGGAACCGAGTTCACGGTAGATATCAGCACCATGTCCTCCCGGAGGGGGAATGATGACGGTAAAGGATGCGCCAGAACCAGTGACAACAGAGTCAAGGTCCAGAGTCGCAAAACTGTATCCTGTGCCACCATTGGTGACCTGGACAGCAGTTGGTTTGCCGTTCACAAAAGTGACTGACGCCATACCACCGGCACCATCGCCCTTGATGGGCACATTGTTTTTGGTTCCGGTGAACTGATAGGACGCATTGGTTACGTCCTCAATAACGATGACCTCAATACGACCATCAACAGCAGTATTCCTCACGTCTGCTGTGTCAGTGCTAATTGACCAGTCAGAAGGAAGAGGAATGAACTCAGCACTGTCAAATTTGACAATGTTGCTGGGTTTGATGGTGTAAAGGTACTTCCAAATGTATCCGTCACTCTCCAACCTGGGTTGCAGGTCAGT
>CEON01049965.1_pt1 | contig 14569 bp, 4 predicted proteins | sample 530291 | NCBI WGS metagenome assembly CEON01 (sample SAMEA2619888, study PRJEB7988) | marine metagenome | biome: marine biome (ENVO:00000447); feature: surface water layer (ENVO:00002042); material: "saline water (ENVO:00002010), including plankton (ENVO:xxxxxxxx)" | depth 5 m
CCAATAGAAACTGAATTAGATTGCTTAGTTGTTGTAAAGAATTGAGTCGCTAAATCTCCAGTAGTATCTGTTGACTGAACTCTAATTAAAGATATAGGAGTTGCTTGTGCTGGTATGTCGGGAACAACACTATCGGTAGTTCCTGAAACTCTACTAAGAACCGATGCTCCATTCTCTACAACAATCCAATGATATAAAGTTCCAGAACCTAATTGATTTAAAGTTAGACTAGAACTATCAGCAATAGTTACTAGTTTTCCTTCATTTAAAATAACTCCACCTTGAACTACAACACTCCATCCGCTTCCTCCAGTTGGAGCAGTATAAGTATGGCTAAATCCAAAATTACCTGCGGAATCCGTACCACCGAAATCCAATGCTAAATTACCTTGAGACATAGCATGTAACGCTTTAAATAAACCTGAATGTGGGGAGTCAACTTTATCTGTTAATTGAGTTGTACCTGTTGTTCCCATAGAACTTAAAACACCTGAACCAACCACTACCATATTATTCAACCTCCATCGTGTATATTACTTCGATAGTATCAGTAGTTGAAAAGTTTCCTATTGCATCAAAATTAATTCTACCTAACATAACCGTTTCTCTATTTCCCGCAGTTGTAATATCATAATCTGCTGTTACATCTATATCTCCCATCTCACTATCCGTTGGTAGACTACCAAAGAAACCAACTTCTCTAATAGTATATCCTTGTAAAGCGCTACCACTAAATGATGTTTTTATTTCCACAACTCTATCATCCGATGAAGTTGCATTACTAGTTGCCGATGTGCTTAATGGAACATCTAAATCTGTAGCAGTAGGGTTTGTTCCTCCACCACCAGTTCCTAATTTGGTTGTTCCAAAGGTAGAACCAAACATTTCTCTTAAAAATAGAGCCATTTTTCTTTTCGTTGTATCTGTTATCATATTAAATCCTCATCTGTTATTATAGTTGTTATTGTATCTAATGGGGCCATAGTTGTTCCGAAATCTAATTTTCTTTCTGTTAATGTTTGGAATCCTAATGTGAATGCACTAGGGTCCGCTAAACTAATCTTCTTAATTACTAGCCTTAATTCTTTCAGTTTAACTGTATCGAAAAAGTCTAAAGGAGCAGTAGTTGATGTGAATTGGGAACCTCTAATTGAAGCGGCATTTGACTTATTTAACATAGACAATTCTGCAAATCTATTTGCTAAATCTTTACGATATGTTCCTACTTCTAATTCAACTAATCCCATCAGTTCTCTTCTAATTTCATATATTTTATATTGTCCACTTTGTATTCCCTCTGCTGGAAAATCCAAAGTAATAATGTCTCCAGACCTAATCAATTCAATACCATTCTTAGACATCTTAACTGTAAATCTATCATCTCCTTCTGAATGAGCCTTTAGTAAAGTCTTGGCTCTCGAATCAACATCATCTTGTGAAATAAGTTCCATATTTACATCTTCAAGAGTTTTCTTACCAAACTTCTCTATACTCTTGCGGTTTCTCTTAATTGTTTTTACTCCATTTCCATAGACAATAATTTCATTATAAAGGTCAAAAGTTGATTTGTTTCTAGTTACACTTATAATGTTTAAATTAGTATTATCATAAGATAAAACTATTGGTCTATAATCTCTAGTATTAGTTTGTTTAATTAAAGATATACCGATTTCATCTAATCTTATTTCTTTTTCTTTATATCTAGCCGCAAAGTTAGCCGCATTAAATATATCAATTCCTTGATAATTAGGAGCAATATAATATGGGTACTCCCTATCATCTTGTATATCGTATTGTATATCCTCTGAACTTAATAAACTATTAATAACATCTTCAACTTCTTGTCCTATTACTATTGTTGAGCCTATTTTGGCAGACGAATAAGTTTCTGCTTTAGTTGGTTTATTAGATTTAAGAGTAAATGTTTCTCCAAAAGAAACTATACCTAACATATCATTTTCTATTTTACCAATGGATAATTTACATAATGCTCTATCATCATAATAATCCGCTTCAACTCCCATAGATATTTTTTGTTTTGAGAGTCCATCGGTTAATAGCATATTATAAGGAGAACCAGATTCAAATGTATTTCTATTACCAGTTGGATTAAATAAATGAATATAATCTCTCAATACTAAATATGTATTGTTGAACAACCAAGCATTTGCAGAACTAGATAAAGCCGACTCGTTAGCAAATTTTCCCGCTATAGTTAAACTAGTGTCACTTTCTATCGACTTAACATAACATTTTTGATGGTCTAATAGTATTACATCTCCCTCTTTTAAATCAGTTAAGAAAGTAGTATTAGTTCCAGTAACTTGATTACTATTCAATGCTATTGTAACTCTATCTGAGCCATCCCCTAAATGTAAATATTGAGCGTGTCTAGCATCAGGGTCAATAGCAACATACATTGACATTACTGCTTCATTGATACCAGTATGCGCTTGCAGTTGAAAATTACTATTCTTAGTATCTGGACCTAAAAATTCTTGGTCTTTATTAATTCTTAATAAGTTAGGGGTATCACCATACATTAAATCACTATCAGGTCTTTTGGTGGTTCTTGAAGATAAACAGTTAATATCTATTTCATTAGGAGAATTTCTCCATAAACAAGTTTCAGCAGGTCGCATAATTCTATAGTTATCATAAAAGTCTATTGCCCCACTATTATCAAGTGGGATATTATCTAACAATAACTCATGAGCAACTACTTTACCTGTTACATTTCTTTTATGCTCTTTAACATAAATAATATGATTAGGGTCAACCATAGTATCGGCCATACTAGTTTGTCCTTGAAAGTAACTAATTGCATTAGTGGTTCCTTCTGAATTATTATCTTCAAACCAACTAATATCATATACACTAGAATCATTTTTAAACGGTCTAAAGTCTAACCTAGTTGGTTTTTTGCCCACTTGAGTTCCAAAGTTAGCGACCAAATACATACCAGTTAAATCTACAAAATTTAAAAATGGGTTATAATTGGTAGAACCTTCTGCATCTACTACTATTCTTAACGAGCCTTCTCTAGTCATATTATTAGGGCCTTCACCAGCAACAGAAGTAAAACTAACAGTTCCTTCTTGAGTTTCAGAATTATTAAGAGCAGTTGTACCAACTAAAGAATTTATACCCAAATATAAATTAGGAACAAATACACCAAATACACCATCGGCCACATAATTTTTTGTCGCCTTACCTTCCTCTAATTCAACATAAAAAGTTGGAGATGCGGCCCCTGTAGTGGTGTTTTGTTCTGGTGAATCACCTGCAAGAGCCGCAAAACCAGCATTTTCTAATGAACCTTGTGCGCCTATAAATGTAAATTCATGACTTCTTTCATCTGCAAAATCTACTTCATTTCCAAAGGTAATGGTTGCACTAGTTTCTGTTCCCGACCCATCGGGGTCGATAAAGTTTACATCTCCACCCGCCGCATTACTCATTGTAAATGCAGTTACATCAACACCCTCTGTCCCACTTGTTATAGTTTTAACAACTGCTCCACTTGGGATACCACTACCACTACTACCATCAGAACGTGTATAAGATGCTAGTGAATGCCCAACCCTAATTGTTGCAGATGATGAACAAGAAACTGCATTAGAGTTGTGAGTTAAAGTACAACCACTAACGGTAAAAGTTCCAGTTATTTTACCAAAACCATCTCCATAAGTTTGTAAAGATTCTTCTTCTGAATCTGCCGTTGGTGTTCTTAATCTAGCAGGTTTTGAATACGGGAAATTTCTAGTCGCTCCACCCCTATAATCAGGAAACATACTTATTCTTGAGCCTATAGGAGTTTTAATTTTAGAAGCATTTTCAACATCATATCTTCCTAATGCCACTACTCCACATCTCCAATATGGATTACCTCCCTCTTGAATCCATTCTAAAATATTAGATACATGGGAATACTCACTACTTATAGTGTTAGTATCACTACTTGTTCCAGTATTCCTATTTACTAGATAGGTTTTAGATTGCATTGCATTTATTGTTCTCTCTGGATTAGTGCTAGTAAAGTTATGAGCATAAAAAGTTCTAAAGCAAGGGGGTAAGGCAACTATAGGAGATACATATTGTGTCCCTATAGTAGCAGTTTGAGAAAAATGCTTGAACGATTCATTAAAGTGTTCTAAAAATGTAGAAGAAGTAATGTTATCTGTTAAAGTATGGTCAGTTAATCCTGAAACGTTTTTACCCCAAGCAGTAATATTTGATATAGGGCCATTCTGAATATTTGCAGTATTACCATCAATAAAACCATAAGGAATCTGATAATGTATTGTAGTGCCGCTTTCTCTACGATTAGCATATCCATTCCACATTTGTTGTAGCATGTTAGTTCCTTTTTGTTTTGTAGGAGTTAAGAAAGAATTTTCCCCACCTCTGCCGTAAGTAGTAAACTGATAAAACGAATCCCACCAATCTTGAGTAGCAATAGTGGTATTTTTACCACAAACATATACAAACCCATAATACAAACAAGGAGTCCCATCTGCCTTTAAAATAGGTCTTCTTGCATCTTCTACTAAAGTAAAAGAACTAGAACTAGTGTTTTCATCTATAACTTTACCAATGTATTTTCCTTTATCTGTAAATATTTGGTCGCCTATTTCTAGTAAACTAGAAGGGTTAGCATCTACAGTTACTACGGTATCGCTTGTTCCATATGCTGTTATCTCTAAATTTAATCTAACAAGTGGTTGATACCTAGTATATTCAAAATTAGGAGTTGTCATATTTTTAATATCACTTATTCTTTCAGGGTCTACTAAATTAAAATGCCAATCATAAGTACAATCTATTAATCGCATTAATCCAAATCGTTTCATCTCTGATGGAGAGATTGATGATTCGCTAATCGGCAGTGTTTCATATTGGTCATCTATTTCTCGTTCTTCCTGTAAAGCCCCTTCATAATATTCATGGGTAGTACCACTATTAGCAAAAGAACTTTCTCCCTTTAATAATAAACTATAATCTGTAAACTTCCTATTAACCGTTACGCTATTTACAGTTCCCGAATAACCTATATGATGTTTTCTTGCCATAGAATCAGGATACATATCAGCAGGTGAAAACATAAACCATCTCTGAGTTTTAGGGTCTGGTAATTCCCAATGGTCTTTTGCTCTAGTAATACCGTCAAACTTTGGTCCAATCCAAGGGGGATAAAGAACACTAATTCCCATATCACCCGTAGTAGTATCAGCCGAACCTCTTACATCTCTACCTAATTTTGAATTAGCCAAACTAACTCCTATTTGTGTAAATGGTGGAGTATCTACATCCATTTGTAATCTACCATTACCACTAGAAACATCAGAAAAACTACTCGCTAATTTAAATGTTCTATTGTTATTCTTATCGGGCCAACCAAATAACTTAACCCATCTACCAACTAAACTAGCGGAAAAAGTAGTGCTGTCATCTGCCGCAGGGTCTACATATGCGGGGGCTTCATTTGCGCCCCCCGCACCTGCCCACTCAATATCATAGGCTTCACCTTTCCATCTTCTGTAAACTAATTCATTTCCAGCACTATCATTTAATGGTGATTCAGTATCTTCTTGCCAATCACCACCTCTAAAGTTATCATGTATTCTAGGCATAAATCTAGGATAAATTAAAGAATTATAATTAGTTTCATCAGGAGAATAAATTGTAGTTCCATGTTTATTGAAATCAGCAAAGTTACTTCCCATAACTGGTCTAAAGTCTCTTGATTCTGGAGAAGAATATTCTAAGAAATAGGGGTGGGTTTTAATTAAATTATCATCTCCATCCGAAGCGGCCTTATTATCGAATAACATTCCTATAGTCCCACTAGCATCAACCATTTTTACTGCCCAAGCGTAGTCATTATTGTGATAACCGTAAGGATATTTCATTAATTCATTTCTACCAAATTTAGCATCTGATATTCTATAAGCAGTAGCGTAACCATTTACTCTACCTTTATCGGTTGCATAGGTATCTTTAATTTGTCCATCTTTTCTTCTTCTATTAATGTAAGAAAGATATTTACCTCTTTGTAATCCAAAATATCTCCATTTAGTATTACCATATCTATCTATCATATCAGAATATAATAAGTTAGAATCGTAATCATATTGCCCATCATCATCTCTACTAACGCTTTCATCTGTTATATGGTGATATATTCCACCACTCCATTTAACAGGTTTACGAATATTGTCGGCGGCATTTGGGCTAGATAAAAGAGGGTTAGTTAAAGTCACAACTCCCCCTTGTCCTAGTCCTTGAGTGTTTAAGAAATATAATCCTTGAGTAAAGTAATCTGTTAATACTGTTATTCTGAGTGTGTTCGTTAAATCACTATCTTCAAATAAACCTTTAGCGCTATCAGTAAAGTTAGTTGATTCATATTTTCTACTAAAGAAAATTACATGAGCATCGTCAGCCGCATCATCTTCAAATACATGACCAATAGTAAATACTCCATTGTTCGCTCCTTTTTCATGTCCTTCTATATGTATTCTCATACCTGCCGATAAAGAAGATAAGAAAGCCATAGAAGCAGTGCCACTTGCAGTTAAAACTCCAACTTTATATTTTGCTCCTCCAAATTTATCTATTCCACTCGCATCATCGAAATCAAAATCATTGGCCGAATAATATTGTGGTGGACTTGCTTCTCCGTAGTACTTACAAATACTTTCACTACTTGTTACTGATTTAAATAAGGGTCTATCTAAAGTAAAAGCAACCCTATCATTCGCTAATCCAGCATTAGAACCAGTACTAATGTCTATAATTTTACCAAATAAGTTTCCACTAGAATCAAATATAAAATCTCCTTCTTTTAATTCTTCTATGTAATCTTCTAAAGAAGTTCCCGCACCTATTAGTTCAAATTGAAATATACCATTATATCCTTTAGGTTGAGTATCTGGAAAATTACCAACACTTACTAAATATTTATCTCTACCGTCTAATGGGTTATTATCTACTCTTGCTAAAACCACTGGACAAATAGGAGCAATTTCTATTGAAGTTTCTTTATCCTTAGAAGTTAAATTAACTATTTCATAATCAGTCAAAGAACTAACTGTATGTAAGTTAACGAAATCAATAGTAAATTTATCAGTTATTTCATCTGCTAAATGACAATAAAATGGTAAATCAAAATCTATTTTATCAGGAGCATGAATACTATATCCTTTGGCTAACGGATGATTACTACTTGAACTACCCACTAAAGTAGTGCTATCATTATAAGGCGCAAATTCATTACTTAAACTTAAAGAATTACCACCTGTAAAAATAATACCTTTATCACTAGTTCCACTTAATGAGTTTACTCTAGTTGTTGTATATGGATTAGATGATAACGCTTTAGCAAAACTAATTGTATTACCTCTTATAAATTGCTTAGTTGTTTCACTAGCCGCAGAAGTATCTGATATATCGTCAGGCACAACATCCAATTTTAAATTAACATTAGTAAAACGATTTTCAAATTGACTAGAAATCATAATTACTTCATCGTCTTTTAAAGCGGTTGGTATTCCTTCTTCTAAAGTAAAGGTGCTACCACTAATACCGTAGATTCTACCTATGAAAACTCCTTGAGTTGTAAATAGTAAATCACCTTCATCAGCCGCTACATTCTGATTACTACTATCAACTGCAATAACTATTTCAGTAGTGCCTACTTCATATCTTGCACCATTACTTGAGTTATTTATACGACCATACATCATCATTCTTTCAACGGGACCGATTGTGGAATAAACAATGTCTTCAGTAAATTTATAATCTTTATTTACTATTGGTCCTAATAATTTACCAACATCATTTCTACCTTTAACTTTTAATTTAAACATTCCATCTTCTACGACTTGCTCAACACTCTCAACAACTCCAGAAAACACTCTTTTCTCTATATCGTAAACACCCTTAAAATAATCTAAATAAGATAAAGTTCCCCTAACATGATTATTAGTAGTTAAACCGTTTTCACTTAAATCATATCTTTTTTCACTACCACTAACAGGGACGCTTTCTGTATTAATAGGATAACCATATAAAGATACATTAGACATACCATAAGAGTAAGGAAGAAAATCTGTTTTATTATAAGATTCTAAAAATCTTTCATCTTTAAGATGAGTTTTTAATTTAACAAATTTATTTAGTTTATCTCCATACTCAACATGTAGCCTATGTCCAGTAGCAGAACCTCCCCTTAATATAAAATTAATATCATTAATTCTACTATGTTCTTGTTTTTCTATAATACTAGAACCTACCTTAATAGAAGAACCATCTGTTTCAAATAAATTATTAAAAGTAGTTAAATTTCTTTTAGTTGGTGCGGCAGAACTACCATCATAATCTAAACTATAACCGTTTATTTCTGAGTCTATCGGGATGTTCGTCATAATATTATCTGCGTTAAAAGAATACTTTCTTCTATATCCCTTAGTGTTAAAACTAGGAACTGAACCTGCGGCCAATGTGGTTGTATTATATTCTGTATCAGTAGCCTTTCTCCATAATCTAGGGGTAATAGTTTGGGAACCACTTGAAGGATTAGAAATACTATCAGGAATTATATGATATAAAGTTCCAGAAACACTTACAGTAAATCCATCATATAGAGGGTCATTTCTTGAACCTGTATCTGTTTTACTATCGGGGATAGGACTCATTAATAAAAATCTTATATCTTGTCCTTCGGTTAAATTATCAACAGTTAGAGTTGTATCGCCGATAAAATAATTAAAAGTTCCAATTTCAGAAATTCTATTTAACCCCTGTTCTTCACTAAATATTATTTCATGAATAAATAGAGGGTCGCCTTCTTTTATTTTTTTAGCAAGAATCTTTTGAGTATCAGCGAATACAATATCTACATATCCACCACTAGAAGTAACGGATTCGTAATCAATCATCTCCATAGCGTTTGGTGCTATATTATTAGTTAAAGGAGAATCAGTATAATGCATATATCTTGTTTGCCCTATTGCATAACTATGGTAATTACTATCATCGTCATTAGGTCTATGTGCCATTCTAAATGCATTTTTTAAATGATTAGTAGAATCAACGGCACAATACATTTTATTATGGTCTAAATCAACTGCGTGAGCAAGAAACAAAATAGAAGAACTATTACTAGTATCTTCATCATCTCCACCAAAAGTAGGTAAATCTCCCGAACTAAATGTTAAAGTCGTAGCATTTGAATCAGCCGCTAAACAATATCTATCAGTTGCGGAAGAACCTAATTCGCCCGAAACCACCGAAACCCTAGATTCTCTTAATATACCATCTAAAAACCAAGAAGGAACGGTATAACCAGTATAGGCTTCACCATCCAACTCACCTGCCACTGCCGAGCCATCGAAACTAGCATCCCCACTAACTGTAATAGTGTCGTTACTGCTATTGTAAACTAAATTATCACTATTAATAAGAACTTCATTAACAGCAGATGGGTCATCCGCTTTATACATCATATCTACTATACTTGCTTGCATAGTATAAGGGCCATAATCAATAATATCTGTTCCGTATTCTTGGTCGGTTACAAATGTAGAATAAGTATAAGTATGTGTAGAGCCATTATAACTAGAACTTCTAAGAACGTATCTTGTAGCAGGTTCTAATTTATCTTTACCATTTAAGAAATAAAAGAAAGGACGAGAAGCATGAGTATTAAGATAATGTTTAACATTAGAAGTTGTTCCTAATAAACCATAACCACAAGCAACTAACGTTTGATTATCCGAATCTAATTTAGGCATGTTAGAATCATGAGAATCAAAGACAGCAAATTTAGTATCTTTAGGAATATCAACTCCTAAACTTGGGGAGAACTCTATTGTGTCTCCCCATACCTCTGATTCTAAAATTTCAGTAATTTTAGCAAAATGGTGATTATCAGCATTATCTGAATAAACTAATACCCATAAACTATCTATATTATCTTTCAATAAAACTTTATCTCCGCTGGTATGAGAAGTAGCAATGGTATTATTAAATCCTCTAATTACTGTTAAAGAACCCGAAACCGCAGTTACTAACATTTCTTCATTATTAATAACTATTATGTCATTAACGGAAATACCAGTAGTACTTGCTACTCCAATGGTAGTATCAGTAGCATTTTCATTTCCACTCAATGTAGTTTTATCTGTTATGAATCTTTGACCAGTATTACTGTGATAATCATAACTTCTTAGAATATTACCTCTAGTAGTTTCTAAATTAGATAAGTGGTCACTAGTGGTAGTGGAATCAGGATATTTTCTATTTACTGTTGAGTAAGTTTGAGTAGCCGAACCATCTGTAGTAGTACCCTGTGCTTCATGAAAATGATAAGAATTATTAATCCCAAATTTAGAATTAGTTAAAACCGTATTATCTGCTTTATGTATTTCATAACTATTTATAGTATCAGCCGCAGATAAAAGTTTAAAATCATCAAAAGCCTCATGAACTTCTCCCCTAACTAATAAAGGATTTAAAGGGGTTTTATAAATTGCTTTATTCATAAAATTACCAGCATAAGTCGATGCACTACTTAGACTAGTATCTATAATATCAGTATTAGCCTGTGCGATAGTATTTGCTGTAAAGCCTTTACGCATAGCAAAAACACTGGTAAAATTACCCATATCTTTTGTCATGAGTTTTCCCCCTCGAATCTAAAATAAAGTAAAGTGTTTCTAAAGTTAGGAATTAGTGTATCTAAACTATTGAAGTTTTCCTTTACATCTTTAGTAATTGCAAACTCATGTATTTCTCCCATAAACTGAGAAGCCCTTCTAGTTTCTAAAACATCATTACCATTAGACCCTAAATAACAATCACTCTTATCAAACTCAAAATCAACAATGGGATTATCCGTTCTAATAGTTACATCTCTTACAGTTAAAGTTTCATCAGTAGCCGCACTTATACTACTATTAATACTATTTTCTGTAACAACAAGAAAAGAATTAGCAGTTAAAGGGTCCGCATTAACAACCCAAATACCATTTAAATCTGCATCATTAGCACCTTCTATACTTACATAATCTCCAGCAGTTAAACCATGTGGGTCTATTGTAGTGATAATAGCAGAAGGGTCACCAACACCACCATCCCCAACAATATTGTCTATTACAAAGTCTTTTTCATTAAACTGTTGAGTGGGAACTTTAACCCCATCAATCATTAAGTTTATTCTTTTAGCATTAATATCATAACTCATGGATAAATGAAACGGTCTTAAAAGATAAGATGCTTCTTTCCAAGTTTCCCCCAATAACGGCGCACCAAAAGATGCATGTTTATCCCCACCTACATCTACTAAAGTTGCTCCACTGTCATTTACTAATCTTAAACCATTAAAAAGTTTGGAAGGTAAAGTCTTGTATAAAGTTCTAGCGAAATAAAATTCTTCTTTGGGAGTAACTGAGTCTGTACTTGTGTCTGCCGTTTTATAATCTTGACCTGAATCAACGTTATTATTGTCTGATTGTAAATTAGTAGTTTGAGTTGTACTGGCATCATAACCCCTAGTAACAGTTAACGTATTTCCAGAAATAGCAGTTACTAAAACTAATTCATTACCTAATCTCAATATATCTGTTACACTTATATCTCTAGCATCGTCCACATAAAAAGTCGTTTCAGTTTTTGTTCTTACAGGTTTAACTAATTTACATGCGGCCATATACGCATAGTCAACATCATCATCTGAATCTGCATGAATAGTTTCTATATAACCTAAAGAAATAGGTTCTTTTTGTTCTATAGTAGATATATTAGTTGGTGATGAATTATCCCAAGCAGAAGAATAAAATCTTGAAGTTGCAAATTGTGTATATAATTTTCTTCCCCTCCACATCCTATTAGCCATATCTAAATTATTAACGCCATCAACAGCAAGACTACTTCTTCCTTGAGTTATAAAAGATATTACTCCCTCCGTATCTGCTCCCTTTAAAGTATGATAAATAGTTAAAGTACCAGTTGTCATAGTTTCATCAATCAATAAACTAGTAATAGAATTACCAGCGGCAATCCAGTCATTTGTATCTAAAACTAATGTTGCTCCAGATTGTAATCTAACTTGATAAAATCCGTCATTATTAGCAGAACCTACTACTTTAATAAATCGCATTCCACTAGTCCAACTAGTTCCGTCATTTCTAAAAATAGTAGGGCTACCAGAAAAACTTGTATTAGCATTATCAAATACCACATTTACACTAGATGTATCTATTACTGTATTTCCTCCACCTAAAGCCACCCCACTATAATCAGAACTATTAACATATACTCTATCAATATCCACTTGATAACCATCATCTTGAGTTATTCTATGATACTTTACTCTATCTTCACTACTCAAATGAACAGGTTTTCCGAATACAAAATTAGTTTCATTTGTTTGTTCAATCGCTGAACCGTAGTATTCTTCATCGGCGGTTATAACAGGTGAGTTACTTTCAATAGTTACAGTGGTAACGTTTCCATTTTTATCTTTACCTTTTAAAACGCAACCGATTTTATATTCAGCAGGTTGATTCATATTTGTTCTAGTCATATTCTTTAAATAAAATTCACAGTTATTATTATAGAATAATGTCATTTTATGATTTAATCTATTATCTGTATAAATAGGGGCAAATTGACTATGAGATATAGCAGTAGTCCCATCATATGCTCTAGTAACTGTAATTTCTGTTGAATTACCAAAGTGCCTATCAATAGATACAATTAGCATTTTTTCATTACCTATTCTAATATAATTTCCACCATGTAAATATTCAGTACTAGTAACTTCAAATGCAGTAACAGAATCGTTTATTGCTTCTGCTAAGTAAGCAACATGTTCATGAGAGAAATAAGCAGAAGACCTAGAACTAGCAACTGCTGTATTACCAACAGAAGAAAACGCCTTCGCTGTAAATGGTAGTTCTAAATTAGTAGCATCAATATTTGTGCTTACATTAGGAACCCCTCCAGTAGTAGTATAGTCTTTACCTATAGACCAACCAAAGCCGTTTACATCATAAGGGGTTACAATGCCCTCAATTGTAAAAGAACTTTTATGACCCCATAAACCATAAGGGTCGTCTGAATCTGTTGGTATATGTTTACTATAATCTAAATGAACATAACCATCACCCATAATAGGAAATACTAATGACTTTTTATCTCCGCTATAAATCCTATAACTCATAATATCACATACTTGCAAAGGCTATCTCAAATGATAAACTAAATTCAATAAAAGGAGAACCCCCAACAAACGTAGTGTCGAATGAACGAACAAAACCATCTAGCCCTTGTATAGTATTAGTATCTGTAACTATAGGTTTAGGAAACTTACTTCTAGGAACACTCAAAGTAGCGTCTAATTCACTCCCACCTTTATCTCTTACAGCATAAGTAAAAGGAATCAAAGGGCAGTTTTCTGATGCCAACGAACCACCCACATTAGTTATTGTGTTTTCTCCAGCATCTTCATCGTGATATAAAAATTTAGGACCAACTCTCGAAGGAATTAGAATAATTAAACGATTTAGGTTTTGTTGTGATTGCATAAAAGATGAATCTACATAAGAATGTATTAGTTGAGCCACTTCTTGAGCCGTCATTTTTACAGTAACATGACTACCATCTATATTATCTGTAACTTGAACAGTAGAATCCAATGGGTCCTTTACATCTAATTCAAAATCACCAGCATTAAATTGTTTACGGATTGTTTGTTCAGTTATAATTCCGCTAAGACTGACTGACTTTGTAGACATACCTAAATCCAAACCAAGAGAAACTGATTCACCAGTAGCAATACCTATTGCTGGAGTAGGGAAAGCAAATATATTTTTAGAAGTAGAGATAGAAATATTATCACATTTAAGTGCTATTCTATTTGTTTGAAAGTTTTTCATAGAATTATCTGCACTATCAGCAATAGGGCTTCTTGAACTTAAGTCAAGATAAACATAATGAGAATCTAAATCAGTAGAAGAAAATGTTGTCATTTTAATACCTCACATTAGTAGACGAAGAAGTAGTTCTATTTATTTCCGTATTCACCATTCGTCCTATTTTCTTTGCTATATCTCTTAACTCTGAATCTGATGCTCCCATTCTTCCATTAACTGAAACGTTAATAGTCGTACTACCCCTAGAACCGTTAGGATTTACTTTTGCTCCTGTAGGTAAATTAACTAATTCTGGTCCTCTTTCTCCAACTATTGCTAAACCTCCTTTATCTATTAAACCACCAGTAGCCAGTAAAGGAATATCTGCAAATGGAGATATGGCGTTTATTCCTTTAATTATAGTATTAACTATCCGTTTAAAGAATCCCATTACATCTCTTGTAAAGAATGTTGTTATCTTTTCTACTATACCCCCTCCTAATGATAAAAATTTCGCTTTTAGTTTTTCGAATACACTGCCCCAAAATGCGGCACTAGTTACAACCATTAAAGTCTTAAAGTAAAGACCTAAAAGGCCAACTATTAAACCAAATGCTAATTTAACAATTCCTTTCATCACAGTAAATATA
>CEON01023570.1_pt1 | contig 14553 bp, 16 predicted proteins | sample 530291 | NCBI WGS metagenome assembly CEON01 (sample SAMEA2619888, study PRJEB7988) | marine metagenome | biome: marine biome (ENVO:00000447); feature: surface water layer (ENVO:00002042); material: "saline water (ENVO:00002010), including plankton (ENVO:xxxxxxxx)" | depth 5 m
ACACCAACAGATTTTTATTCACCTATGAGTTTGGCTATTATTAGCTCTGACACATACGATTACTTAGATTTTAAACATCCATCATTTATTAAAGAGTATTCTTCTGGAACGACAAGAGCGACTCCAAAATATTATTCTTTGTTTGATGACACAGCTTTTGAGGTTTCACCCATCCCAGATGCGAATTACACAGTGGAGCTTCATTATTTACACAAACCAGTATCTCTTACCAATGGTAGTGACAGCGGTACAACTTTTTTATCTACAGATTATCCGGACGCTTTGCTGTACGGATCTTTAGTAGAAGGAGCTATCTTCCTTAAAGAACCTACAGACGTCGTTACTCAGTTAGAGGCACGATTTAAGGAGGCGGTAGCTAGAATGAAAAATATCTCAGAAGGTCGTGGCACACGCGACGAATATCGGTATGACTCAGTACGCTCCAATGTGAGCTAATGAGTCGCATAGAGCATTTAGAAGGTAAGACAGTTGCAATAATAGGCTTGGGTGTATCACAAGTTGATTTTGCGATTGGTTTAGAAAACAGTAGAGAATGGGACGAAGTTTGGTGTATCAACTCAGCAGGCTTGGTTTATCCAGCAGATAGAATATTTGCACTAGATCCAGCAAGTAGATTTTTTGACAGCAACGATGCTGGCAAACAAACCAATGCAATGAAAAAACTTATGGCCACTTCGGATGTGCCTATCTATACTTGTGAGTTAGATCCGCGTATAAAAAACGCAGTGCGTTATCCAGTAGAAGATGTATGCAATGAAACTAAATGTGCCTATATGAACACAACTGTAGCTTTTGCTATTGCTTATGCTTTATACAATAAAGTTGGTCGTATAGACTTATTTGGCATTGATTTTTCTTATAAAGAGAATATGCACTTTGCAGAGGCAGGTAGAGCATGTGTAGAGTTTTGGATTAGCAAATGTATGAGCGCTGATATATTAGTTGGTATTAGTGGCAGATCGACAGTGTTAGACTCTAATGTGCCAGCCACAGAAAAACTTTATGGTTTTCATAGATTGGACAAACCATTAGTAGCTGTGCCGCATGAAGGCAGATTTATCATTGGACCTTATGATGAAATTAATACGCAATTAGAAGAATATGGTCTAAAAATAAATGAGGATGTAGTCCCGCCAGAACCATATAAAGGATAAACATGAGTGTAGAAAGTGATTTTGTACTAGGTAAAGTAGAGGTTCACTCTACAAAAAATAAGGGACACGACGCAGAATTTTGGGCAGCACAGGCTACCAAGAAAATTTGCGACATTTCTGACAATGCTCCAGCACATGTCAAACAGCAGGCTTTGGCTTTTCAAAACCAAGTTTATACTGTAATCTTATATACTATAAAAAATGCGATTAAGTCACAGAACACGACTTACTCAAATTTATTAAGAGAACAAGGCCATGAAGACATGGCTAAAATATTGAAGGAGCTATAATGGCAATTACATCGGCAATATGCACAAGTTTTAAACAAGAGCTACTTGTTGAAGGGCATAACTTTACAAATGGAGCTGACTCGTTCAAATTAGCTCTATACACAAGTTCTGCTACTCTGGGAGCTGGCACGACTGCGTTTGTTACTACAGGCCAAGCGAGTGGTACAAACTACTCATCTGGTGGTAGCGCACTGACAAATGTCACTCCAACAACTTCTGGAACAACAGCTATAGTTGACTTTGCAGATTTAACCTTTGGTACGGCTACTATCACAGCTAGAGGTTGTTTAATATATAACACAAACAACTCAAATAAAGCTGTGTGTGCGATTGATTTTGGAGGCGACAAAACATCGACTGCTGGCGATTTTACAATAGTTTTTCCTAGTGCAACTGCTACAGGAGCTATTATCAGATTGGCGTAAGATAACAGCAGATATGTTAGACTCTAAATATGCCGCTGACCAAATTAAACTTTAAACCTGGAATCAACAAAGAAGAAACCGATTACTCAAACGAAGGTGGATGGGTTGACGGCGATAAAATACGTTTTAGAAAAGGTAGAGTAGAAAAAATTGGTGGCTGGGAAAAGTTTTCGCCTAACTCAATAATTGGTTCTGCTCGTGCTTTACACTCATGGATTTCTTTAGAGGGACGTAGATATTTAGGTATAGGCACAACCAACAAGTATTATGTAGAAGAGGGCGGTACTTACAACGATGTCACACCTATAAGAAAAAACACCACAAACGCTGCAACCTTTGCAGCCACAAACGGATCGTCCACGCTTACTGTGACCGACGCTAGTCATGGAGCTGTCAATGGTGATTTTGTAACTTTTTCAAGCGCAGTTTCTTTAGGTGGCAATGTTACTGCTGCTGTAATCAATCAAGAGTATCAAATAACTTTAGTTACAGGCACAAACACTTACGAAATAACTGCAAAAGATACTTCTGGTGCTACAGTAACGGCAAACTCAAGTGACTCTGGCAATGGCGGTTCTGCTACAGATGCCGCTTATCAAGTAAACTCCGGCTTAGATAATTATGTTGAATCAACTGGTTGGGGTGTTGGTACTTGGGGTGCTGGAGCATGGGGATCATCAACAGCTTTATCAGACACAAATCAACTAAGGTTGTGGACACACGATAACTATGGCGAAAATTTAATTATAAATCCTAGAGCTGGCGGAATATTTCGTTGGGTTGAGAATGATGGCCTCTCGACAAGAGCTGTAGAGTTATCAAGTGTAAGTGGTGCAAACTTAGTGCCTACTAAAGCCTTACAAGTGATTACGTCCGAAACTGATAGGCATTTGATTGTATTAGGAGCAGATCCTATTAGTGGCAGTTCGAGGACTGGTGTTTTAGATCCTATGTTAATAGCTTTCAGCGATCAAGAAAACGAATTACAGTTTGAGCCTTTAACTACTAATACAGCTGGTTCTTTACGACTATCTTCTGGATCTTCTATAGTCGGTGGTTTAAAAGCCAGACAAGAGGTGCTTATTTGGACAGATACATCTTTATACTCTATGAATTTTATAGGACCACCTTTAACATTTGCTGTTAATTTAATTAACGAAGGAGCAGGATTGTTAGGGCCAAAGGCCGCAGTAAATTCACCAAAAGGCGTATTCTTTATGTCGAAAAAAGGTTTTTACTACTACAACGGCGCAGTGCAAAAACTACCATGTTCCGTGCAAGATTATGTTTTTTCTGACCTTGATGAGAGTCAAGCGTTTAAATGTTTTGCAGGTTTAAATGAGGAGTTTTCAGAAGTGTGGTTTTTTTACCCATCTCTAACAGATAATGAAACCGAAATATCTAGATATGTAATTTTTAATTATGAGGAAAATAGTTGGAGCGTAGGATCATTAGAAAGATATAGTTGGTTAGCAGCTGGTGTTTTAAACAAACCATTAGCAGCAGGCGAAGCCTCATCTACTAAATACATATACGAACATGAAAAAGGTTTTAACAACGACACTGATCCCATGGATGGTGTATTTGTTGAATCAGCAGATATAGACATTGCGGACGGCGATCGTTTTGTATTTTTAAAACGCATTTTACCAGACATATTGTTTGTCAATGATATAGGCACCAGCCAAGATCCAGCAATTAATGTTGTGGTCAAACGCAGAGATTTTAGTAATCAAACTTTATCAACAGACTCAACTACACAAATTAAGTCGACCAGCACTTTTGGATCACTTAGATCTAGAGGTAGGCAGTTTGTCTTGCGTTTTGAAAGCGATGACGACAATACAGCGACCGACAGAAAAAATTATAAATGGAGATTGGGTAACACTCGTGTAGAGATACAGCCGTCGGGGAGAAGGTAAATGAGCAAGCTCTTGCCGACTAACTTACCTTTTGCTACAGGCGAAACAGTTTCAGCCGATACATTTAATCGTTTGATAAGAATATTAGAAATTAACCTTGGTTCAGTCGATCCAAATGCCATACAAGTCTTTAATTCTACAGAGGTAAGTGAATTGCAATTTGCTACCGGAGCGATTATATTTAACAGTACGACAGAGGTTCATCAAGCCTTTGATGGTACAGAGTTTAGGAATCTGTATGAACATCAAACATACTTGACAGGATTATCTGCTACAATGAGTATAGGTAGTGTAACAGTGAGTACGCCATGAGTGCATTAGAAGACAGTTTAAGAAAAGTTTATAAATTACCACAATTAAGAAGTGGTATTACAGGTAAACAACGAGGAATAGATATAGGTTTAGCGCCGCAAAAAAAAGGAGCTAGTCCCAATGCAGAAATAGAAATTCTTAAAAGCAATACGCCGCAAGGACCTAGACTCATTGATGGCTCACCTTTACCAGAGGGTATGGTGCCAGGACTGACTAGAACTATGGAGTACAGAGATGCAAACCAAAATGGCATAGAAGATAGAGATGAGGGTATTTATCTGCCAAGAGATTTAGTGCCAGCGAGTAGTATTTCTCAAATGACAGAAGCACAAAAAGAATATCAAAGAAGATTTTTTGCAACACCACCAGAAGGCGGTTTTCAAAGCAACATGCCAACAATGCCGAGAATACCAAATGACAAAGATCCGTTAGATGAAATGGACGAAGAAACAAGACAAGAATTACAAGACTTACTCGGTAAAGCAGGACAAAAAGCTCAAGCACCACTAGCAGGATTAGCAGAACAAATTGCTATGGCTGGTGAGGGTGAAGATACAGCACTAGCGCATTTGCGACCGGGCGAGATAGTAATACCGCCAGAGTTTATGGATGATGCAAAGTTTGAAAGTGCATTAGAAAAGAAGTTTGAAGAATTTAATATAAATCCGGAAGAAGCCGTTGTTGGCGCTGGTATAGCTAGTCTAAATCCGCAGACAGGCCTTGAACAATTTGGTTTCTTTAAAAAGCTAGGTAAAAAACTTAAAAAGGTTGTTAAAAAAGTTGCACCAATCGCAGCTTTTATACCTGGAGTTGGCACAGCTCTTGGTGGTGTTCTAGGCGGTATAGGTGGGTTAGCTACCAAGATACCTGGAATTGGAAGCACTTTAGGTAGTATTGGAAGCACTGTTGCAGGAGGTATAGCTAAATTAGGCATACCGGGCATCTCATCTATAGCTGGCGGAACAGCGGGAGGCTTTGGTGGTATAGCTGACGCTCTAACTACTAGGTCTGGTTTACTAGGTGGCGGTATGTTTGGTAAAACAGGCAGCATGTACGCTGGTGGCCCAGAGGCAGGTAAAGGTTTAGCTAATAGATTAGGTTTAGGAAGCGGTACTCCGCAACAAATTGCAAAATCAACCTTAGACTCATTAACGGAAGCACAAATGGCAGCAATGGATCCCACAGAGTTAGAACAACTAAAAACCACGGCTGCGGGTGGCAACAGCATATTTAATAGAATCTTTGGTGGCAATCAACAACAAAGCACAAGCACAGGTGGAGGTTTTCTATCTGGTTTAAGCGACTTTGGAAAAACAGCTGGTATTGGAGCATTAGCTGCTGGTTTGGGTAAACTTGCGTATGAAGACGCTAAAAAACAAACAGGTGTGCCTTTAACTCCACTTACTACTATGAGTCCGACTGGCAGATACAATATCGAAGCTGAAATAGCAAGACGAACAGGACAACCAACGCCTAACCCGGTTGAGTTTGGTTTATTACCAGAGGGTACTATACCAGAGCTATCAGGAGGCAAACCAAAAGGCATGATGTACGGCGGTCCTGTAGAAGATCTTACAGGCGGTATGGCTATGGGCATGAAAGAGGGTGGAGCTGCTAATCCAACAATAGAAATTGGTGGTTTAAGAAAGATAACAGGTGCTCAAGTGACACCAGAGGAGATTCGTGCATATTTTGGACCTAGAAGTGGCAGATTAATTACTCAAGATGAGCTCAATACAGCGATGGCAATACCACCAATGACTCCAGGTACGAAACCACCAGAGTCAACACAAGAAGTGATAGAAGAGGCAATGGAGGTTGTAAGATTAGCAGAGCAAGAGCCTGCCATAAAAGATACGCCAGAATATCAAGAAGCGCTAAATATATTGCAAAGACAAATGCTTACTGCGGCTGTTATGGGTAAAGGACCTGCTATGGGTGGAATCAAACCACTCAGAAATCCATTGGCTGGCCCTGCTAGTGGAGTTGCATCAGCGATTGGAAGTTTAGCAAATACAAAATTAAAAATGAGAATGGGTAGAGCGGCTAAAGCAGCACAAGATGCAGTAGAGGGTATGGGAGCTTTTGGACCCAATTTACCGATAGAAAAAATGTATGGTGGACCTGTAATGGCTTATGCTCAAGGTGGAGCTGTTTCCTTGCAAGAGGGTGGTGAGCTTGATCCAAGCCAATTCCCTAGAATGGACGGCGACATAAATGGCCCAGGCACAGAAACAAGTGACGATATACCAGCCATGCTTTCAGACGGCGAGTTTGTTATGACAGGCCGAGCCGTAAGAGGCGCTGGTTCTTACGATATGCAAAAAGATAACAAGGGTATTATTAGTTTGATACCAAGTTTTAATGAAGACAGAGAAAGAGGTATGGACCTTATGTATAAGATGATGGACACTTTCGCTGGCGAAGCTAAACCGAGTTAATTATGGGTTTGTTAAGTAATTTAAGAGCTAGGTTGGGTACAATAGGCATAGATCCAAATGTTTCCATACCTCCAAAATTAACACCATCTCTTCCTCGTGGACCTGCGATTAAATTGCCTAAAATACCAAGGCGTCCAATAGGATTGCCACCAAGAAACATTGGTAGAATAAGAGAAGATGTTGGAGGTATTGTTGAAAGGTCTTTACCTGTTGGCGAGTCAATACCATTCGTGCCACCAACAATACAACCGGAACCAATGCCTGCTCCGATGCCAATAAGTCCACCGGTATTAGGAAAACCAATAATGCAACAACCACGACCACCTCAGATAGGCGGTATTTCAGTAACAGGTGGTGGACCATTAGGAAGTGGTATTTTACCTATAGCTAATTTACCGACAGGCCTAGTATCGCCACCAATAAATACAGGCAGACTTATAACAACAGATGCCCCTGGAGTCATAAGCGCTGTGCCACAAGAACCTATAGAATTAGAAACTGGACCAGTAACTATCGGTGGACCTAAAGATTTAGGTGGTGTAGGTCCTACACCAGGTTTAAACGTTCCGCAGATTGGTAATTTTAATTTACAAAAAATGCCTTTACCACCCAAGCGTGATGATTTAATGTCTATAGGTGGTCCTGGTGGTGGGTTTACAGATGACAGAGCAATTAGTCCCTTAGAAAGGCTTAATTTTATTGACAGGTCAAGAGAACAAATAGGTGATGGCATGACAGAACCAAGTTTAATTGGGCAAGAAATAAACGCACCAATGCCTATGCCTACTTCTGTGCCAGAGCCAGTCACGACTCCTACTCCAGTCACAACCTCTGCTCCGGTTACACCAGCAGAGATAGTTCCTTCACCAGCATCTACAACTGTTGCAAATAATCAACCTACTGAAACAACGGCTCCTGTTAATGTATCAAATCAAGATCCTTTTGCTAGTAGCGTAAGACAAGTAGCTTCTGGGTTAGATCCACTTACAGAACAATTATTGTTTGGCATTGGTGGACAAGGCGGATTTATACCTGGTGCAATGCGAGCTGCTGAAAGAACTTTTTATGATGACGAAGGCAACCCTATTGTTATAGATGAACAAGTAGCAGGATTTAGTCCAGACCAAATTGCGGCTATAGAGATGCAAAGACAATCACTTGGATTACAAGATCCGTATATACAAGATGCAAGATCTGCTTTACAAGCATCTATGCAAGCCTATGATCCGAGTATTACAGGCCAATTTTTCAATCCTTTTGAAGATAGAGTAGTACAACAAACCATACAAGATGTTATGGAGCAAGGTGCTAAATCAGATATAGGAGCGTTAGCTGGCGATATTGCAAGAGGTGGTCAGTCTGCATTTGGCTCTAGAGCGCGTTTAGGCGCCGCAGAGCGACAAGAAGCTCTTGGCAGAGGATTATCAGAGGCTTTAGGTAGTTTACGCGCTAGAGGCTTCTCAGAAGCTCAGAGAGCTGGTATGGGCGAGTTTGCAAGACAAAAGGCTGCTCAAAGAGCTGGAGCTTCTGGTATAGCAGGTTTAGGTGCACAAGCCGCTGGTGCTTCATTAAGTGATATTGGAGCTTTATTTGGCATGGGCACACAACAACAAACACAGGCTCAAGCAATGTTAGATGCACAACGTAGAAACTTACAACAAAGACAAATGACTCCGTTGCTACAGTATCAAGCATTACAACCATTTGTGAGCATGGCACCAGCTGGACAGTTCCAAACTATTACAGATTTTACACCTAGACCGAGTGCAATGATGACAGGCATAGGTACAGGGTTACAGGCTTTTGGTTCTTTGGGTAATCTGTATGGAGGAAAGTAGTGGCTATCAGCAGAGCACAAATACCAGAGCAAGTAGACATATTTGAAGAAGGCGGAGGCGTAGGTGACGTTGTTTCTTCTTTGACGCCAGAGGATATTATTGCTTTGTACGGCGCACAAACTAGCGCACCAATCACAGCAGCAGATATACAAGCACAAGCAGCAGAAATGTCTGGTTTGTTTCCAGAGCCAAAAAAACAAAATATTTATGATTTAGCATCTGCTGTAGGTGCAGGTTTAGTTGGTGCTGCCTCAGATCCGCGTGGATTAGGTGCTGGCCTTACTGCTGGCTTTCAATCATTTAATGAAAGAGCAAAAAAAATACAAGCAGAAAAAGATGCTATAAAACAACAAATGACAATGCTTGCGTATGAACAAGTACAAGCCAAACGAAAACAACAAGCTGAAACCTCTAACGAAGTTTTAAAAATGCAATTTAAAGCAGCTTTGGAGGGTAAAGGCAATATGTTTTCAGATGGCACTACACAAGGCGCAGCTTTGAATTATATTTTATCTGCGGAAGCAAATCCTGCTCTAAAAGATACGCCAGAATATAAAATAGCAGTTGCTTTAGTAGAACAGAAAAAAACAACTTTTAGAACAACAGAAACGGGAACAATACCTGTTGAAGTGCCTGGTTTAAATATTGAAGAAATATTAGGACCACAAGACACACCAGTTCCCCCCACAATAGATATTGGTGAAACAACTTGGACTTTTACACAAAGAAGAGATCAAAATGGTGATCCTATTTATACAGATGGCGAAACAGAAAAAGTAATAAAACCAAAAACATGACACAAGAAATAGAATACATATTATCTGATCCAATAGAAGTACCACCTCCGCCTATACTACCAGGCACAGAAGTTTCTAAAGATCCTTTTACTGAGGCTCAAAAAAAACAAGCAGGATTTGCTTTGCGTATGGAAAGCTCGTTAAAACAGCTTGAGGCTTTGGAAAATGCAGGGTTTAATCCGGTCAACTTTCGTGATTTTTTTGTAAACAATATAATACCTTTTACACCAGAATTTATTGATAACTTTTTAAGTAGTCCTGAATATAAACAATATCAAAGAGCAAGATTAGATTTTGCGACCGCACAGTTAAGACAAGAAACTGGTGCTCAAATAAATGCAGGTGAAATTGTGTGGATAGACAAAACTTATTTTCCTGAATTTGGCGATGACCAACAAACTATTTTAGATAAAAGACAAGCGAGAAGAGATGCGCTGGCTGCTATGAAAGGACAGGCTGGCAAAGCATACGACAGAACAAAAAAAACAATGATTGAAAGTGGCACTGGTTATGAAGAAGAAGAGGCATTGAATGAATTAATAAAAAGAGCTGAAAACGATCCGGAGCTAAAACAAAAACTAATTGAAAAAGGTTTGATTGATGAGTGATAGTAGAAAGAATACTTACGAAACATTAGAAGACAGCGCTTTAATTGAAATGGCGTTAGGCTCTAATGTAGTCGACAGAGAAAATGCCTATGAAGATATGCTAATTGAAAAGCTATCTTTAGAAAAAATAAAAAGCGGTATAGATAGAACCACAGGTGCTCCAAGTAATGTAAGGTTTAGCGTTGGAGCTGCTCAGAGTCCAGAAGATAAATTAGCTACACTTCAAGTATTTTATCCAGATGCTATGCGTGTAGAGGACTTAGATCCACAAAACGGAGCTATGGAATTTGGTTATGGCAACTTTGCTTTTACCAATCCCGAAACAGGAAAGCTAACTTTATATGATGAATTTAACCCAAAATTTTTAGGCGTACCGATACCAACAGGTAGAGATTTTCTTGATGCTGGTCCAGAGGTAGCAGAAACAGTAGGAGCTATCGGCGGTATGATTGGCGGAGGTATCGGAGGTGCTTATGCAGCTCCCGTTACTGCTGGAATAGTAAATCCAGTAACCGGTGCTATAGCGGGAGAGGGTTTAGGATCTGCGACAGCAAGAGAGTTATACATAGGTATTGCAGATGTTTTTGGCGAAACAGTAGACACCAGAAATCTAGGTGAAAGAGCAGTAGATTTTACACAAACAGCTACATTCAATGCTGCTGCTGGGCCAATACTTAGCAAGACTTGGCAGGGTATAAAATATGTAGGAGGCCAACCCATAAGATATATGACAGGTGGTACCTCACCAGCAGCCAAAGAAACTTTAGAAGCGTTTGATTCAGTAGGCATAACAAACCCAACAGCAGGACAGATTACCAGTAATCCAACTTTAAATTTAATTGAAGAAGGTTTGAGTGCCATGCCGACCTCCACAAAAATTATGCACCAAAACGCTGCCCAAACTGTTGCTGAAATAGATGCTTTCGCTAAACAACTTGCCACAAAGTACGGAGGTATTAGGACTACAGATGAAGCTGGTTTAGCTTTAATGACAGGTGCTAGAGCAGCAAGACAAAGGTACACCAACACAATAGATCAAATGTATAACAAGGTAAACATTGGGTTAAATCAAGACATTTCTTCACAAGCAAAACACACACAAGAATTTGTTAAAGAATATATGGCACAAGCTAAAACTGCAACTGGTGAAGATACACTAAAACCTGTTATGGAAATGGCGGCAAAAGTGCTAGCAGATGCCGACGCAGGTGTTTTAAATTACAACAATCTTAAAAACTTTAGAACTTATCTTAGACAAAATGAAGCCTCTGCAACAGCAGCGGGCGGTGAATTAGATGCGACTGGTAGAAAAATGAAGGAACTTTATGGCTATATATCTTTAGATCTTGCAGATTTAGTAGAAGAAGCTGGTAACGATTTTTCTAAGCTAGCTTTTAGAGAAGCTAATGAATATGTTGCAAAAATGCAAGGCGAAGTTGGTGCTATTACATATTTAGATAACGTGATTGGTAAAGGAAAAGTAACTGCAAACAAAGCATTAAAATACGTTTTATCTGGAGCTAAAGATGGTGGCGATGATTTGCTAAAACTCAAAGAGGTTTTAAAACCAGATGAATACAATGTTATGTCTGGTTACATGCTTGGTAGAATGGGATTACCAACTCCAGGTGTATCGCAAGGTGTTGAGCTCGGAGCAGAGGGCGTTGTAAAAGAGGGTGCTGAATATATAGCCGAGCAAGGATTCTCACCAAAAAGATTTCTTACTAATTGGAACACTTTAAGTAAAGAGGCCAAAGAAGCATTATTTAAAGGAACTGAGTATGAAGACTTGATACCAGAATTAGATAATTTGGTATTTACAGTCGATAAAATAGGTCTTGCAGCACAACAAATGGCCAACCCAAGTGGAACTGCAAGAGTTGCAGGTACTATAGCTTACTTTACTGGGGGTTTAGGTGGTGGCGCTGGTGTTAGCTATGACTTTGGATTGGGCGCATTAGCTGCACCTTATATGAGCGCTAAACTTATGACTAACAAATCTTTTGTGCGTTGGCTAACCGAGGGTTTAGAAAAAACAGCTTATGATCCAGAAAGCTATGGGCAACACATAAGAAGGCTTTATCAAATCTATGAGCTAAACCCAGAGATTAGAGAAGAGGTCAGAGCAATACTTGAAGGACAACAATTTGAAACACTAGAGCCGATTGAAGACAGAAATGCTGCTAATGTGCCACCTGTTACTACAGCTGTTCCAAACGAACAAGCCTTTAGAGAGGTTACAAATCCAGAGATTGCTGGCAAACTTTTACCGGATATACAGCTTGCAGAACAAGTAGTTGAGTTTGAAGCACCACAAGTTAGTGATCCAGAAGTTGTTATGTCGCCAACAGTTTTACCAGATGAAGCGGATAGAGAAATTGCTATGCGTCAACAAGCTGGTGGGATTGGTTCTCTAGGGTAAGGTTATGGCCCGCAACTACGCGAAAGAATATGCCAACTATCATTCTCGACCAGAGCAAATAAAAAGAAGATCCTCACGCAACAAAGCAAGACGCCTGGCTATCAAGGCGGGTAAGGCAAAAGTCGGCGATGGCAAAGACATACATCATAAAGACGGCAACCCTTTGAATAATAAAAATGGTAATTTAAGATCTATGAATAAAAGCAAAAATAGATCTTTTGCTCGGACTAAAACAGCTCGAAAGAAAAGAGTTTAGTTTGACGCCTCAGAAGCTCGTATAATCGCTCCTACGACCTCATAATCAAAGTCATAACCCATGTGGCTATCCTCACCTATAACTACCTCAAGGTTGCGAGATATGAGCCTCATAAGAGCTGCTTGTTGGTGCAAGGTAAGTCTGCTAAATACGTCAATAACTTCCTGGGCCTCTAACACCGGTTTATACGATTGAGGTTTTGGTTTGTCTGGTTTGGACATCTTGTTTTTAAATATGTTCATGTTCGGATAAGCTCATAAGTCTTTTGTGTTCTTTCTGTATCAATACTTTGAGCTGATCTATCTTAGATCTGTGCTCCATATCGCAAATTGATTGCAGAAGATCATAAGTAGCTGGATCAACAGCCAAACTTTTCCTTATTTCTTTTCCGTCTTTTTTATGGTCCATGTTGTCTAAGTCTGTATTCATTTGGTTAATTCTATAACTTTTAGCACAATTATACAAATAAATATTCAAATTTATCTGATATACTAAAAACCATGTATCAACTGAAAAATTACTTACTGAGCATGCAGTCGCATTGGATGATTAACCATACGACATATAAGGCTGTCCAGGACACTTTGCCAGATATAGTAAAGTTCAAAGGTCAGCAGGGTATGGAGGATATGGGCAAAACTCCGATACACAAAGTTATAAAAAAGATACATCCAGAAATATACCGGGTGCCTTTATTTCGCCGCAAATTTTGTTCTATGTTAATTAAAGAAATAGAACACATGAAAAAAGAAATACCATTTGAGGCCAATACAGATGAGGACCAGCTGCGCCAAATACCAGAGATTGTATTGCGTGAACATGTCCCAGAGTTATATCGCAGCATGTGGTTTGTGGTACAAAGCGTACTTAATCCTATGTTCAATGCGATATGGCAAAGAGATTGTAAAGATCCGTCAACAATACAAATAGCTAACTATAATTTGCGAGATAAAAAACAAGGTGCCTGGCACCATGACGAAAGCGCTGATATTTCGGTGGTTGTGCCGCTCAATACTGGTAAGTATAAAGGCGGTGGCACCGCGTTTCACAACTACGGCGAAATAAGTCCGTTGCCAACGGGACATGCGCTAATCTTCCCAAGTTTCATCAATCTGCATAAGGGCCTGCCGGTCGAAAGCGGTGATAGATACCTGTTGGTTTTTTGGCTACATGATCGTCAAAGAATCATAGAATTGTACGAAAACTACCTCTAAAAATAACTGTTATTATTGTCTGTAAATAGTTGCATATAGTTGCAACTTATGGCATTATATCTATGTGGGAATTTTAATTGAAAACAAAAAAAAGGAGGGTAATGTGAAAAATAAATATGAAATCTTTACTGTGCCAGCATATAACGGTAACGCTTATATTATGGAAACAGCAGGTAATGGAGGTTGTGAGTTTTTATGGACAGCGCCGTTGTTTCAAGACGATACTGTTGATAACACACAATGGGGACCAGTAGAGGACGACGAAATCGTCAATACTGTTTTAGATAGCAACGAAAAAATAGTTTTAAAAGAAATATCTGTTGCAGATTTTAATAAATTTCTAGGAATAAATTAAGGAGGTGGCGTAATGTTAAATACAAAAACCAAAAAAGTTACTGGGTTTTGGGGTGCTGGTATCCCATTAGACTTTGGTAAGGTTGTCAATGTTTATACTGACCATACTGTTGACATCCTTTGGGATGACGGCAGAAAAGTTAATCACAGACTAGACAATATCAAAGTGGGCAACCACGAAAACGGCATAGGTATTTATTGGGGTGTCGATTATGACGGCACACCATTCAGCAGCTATTGGTAAATCAATAAAGATCTGATAACTCTACAGTCTGGATTCCTTCCAAGTTGTAGGGTTTAAAATCATCATTATCTTTACATCTAAGTAATAGATCCAACGCTTGCTCATTCCTTTGGCGTGCATACACCAGCGCTTCATCTGATAAGGTATAGATCACATAAGGATATGGATGTTGCTTTTCTTGTGCTAAAAAGTTAAAACCTTTAGCAGTCAAACCTAGCTCTCTACAAGCGTCAACATAGAGTGCTGCTTGCATGT
>CEON01099711.1_pt1 | contig 14530 bp, 22 predicted proteins | sample 530291 | NCBI WGS metagenome assembly CEON01 (sample SAMEA2619888, study PRJEB7988) | marine metagenome | biome: marine biome (ENVO:00000447); feature: surface water layer (ENVO:00002042); material: "saline water (ENVO:00002010), including plankton (ENVO:xxxxxxxx)" | depth 5 m
AAGATCATATATTTTTTTCTTTAGTTCATCATATTGAACAATATATTCTTTAGTAGCAAACTCTGAATTATGGTTAAACATATATCTATCATTAAGTTCACCTAACTGTTTATACAAATCTTCTATCATTTTTAATTTTTTATTATTAAATTCTTTGCTTAGTGGATCTTCTTTTTCTGGTTTTTTAGTCCAATCAGAAACCAAAAATAAAAGTTCTTTCACTCTTTGTAGTGCGTTCATTACTCGTTCTTGCGTTTTCATCTTATTGACCATGTAAAACCTGTTTCTAGTTTAGTTGCTATTCCTTCTTCTCTCTCCTGTTGTTCCTTATCTTCTATAGCATTTATCATATCTTTCCTAAATTGATTTGTAGTATTACTATATTCCCATTTTTCTGGTTTACGTTTACGTGTTGCCTTTACACCTTGAATACTAAATGTACTCATAATGATACTATCCAAGTAATATTTTTCTAATACCATCTTCTTCTCTGTTATCTGCATATCAATTTCTTTTTTTTGTAGTTGCAGTACTTTTAACTGTCTTAGTAACTGTTCTGGTTGTGCGTTCATAATTAAATAGTAAATTCTGTATACTCTTTTGGTTGCCAATCATCAGGTAGATGGTATAGCCATTCAAGAAACATTCTTGCAGCGTTCATAACTTGTTTATCATCAAATTTTGCTAACCATTCTTCTCTCTCAATAGCCTCTAGTTCTTCTTCAAAACTCATGACATTAAAAGGTTAAAAACAATAGCTTTTACATAGTATCGGGTATACCCCTACGTTATGCAAGCCCTAATTTAATTTTAGCTATTTTTCTTTAATTTACTTTTAATAGGCTTTTTTCCTTCAAACTTTGTACCTTTTTTGCCAAATAGTTTTTTTATTTTTCCAATAAGTTGTTTAAACAATGGTTTAAGAACTTTATTTAACAAAGGTGTTAATGTAGCAGCTGTTGTTGCGACTACTGTTATAGCAAATGTTGACGATACTGTATTTAGTGAAGGCAGGTATTTCTCGACTTTTGTAGTTGGAATCCACTGTATTACACATTCTTTAGTTTCTTCTACCCATACGAAACCAGTTACTTTTTCTGTACCTTTTGCATTTAAATCACCTATTCTAGGATTATTTTTTTTAGGATCAGGACATTCTACTTTATCTTTTTCTGGAATTTTAGGTACTTCTGGTTTTTCTACCTCTGTTTCAGGCGGTTCTACGTTTGTAGGTGGCTTTGCTTCTTCTACAAGTAATATCTTTTTCTTGTCATATTGCAAAGGTACATATGAAGGCAATGGGCATACAAACCTGTTACCGCTTGGATCATCTGTAAATAATTGATTATTTTTTGTACCATCATTTCTAAAGGTTACACAAGGCATTGTAAGTGTTGGTGGTAGCGTCCTTGTTATATGTTTTGTATTAGGTAAAGATTGCTCTATAGGTATATTTATTATTGGTATGCGTGGGATTGCTGAACTTGGTATTAAATCTATTTCTGGCATTAAATACTAAGCTTAGTTTTTGGCTTCATAGGTAATGCAGGTTTTGTAAATTCTGGTAATTCTTTATTTATTAAATTAGGCATATTACCTGTAAGTTCATCTAATATCTGTTTTTTTATTTTTTCTTGTCCTTCAGGACTTGTTATGTACTTATAACCAAAGTAAACTGTAGTAATAGAGCCTAGTGTTAATACAAATGTAATACAGGCTATTGCATTAATTATTTTTTGCATGATAAAAGAAGCGTTTTTAAAAGCATTAGTACCTGTCACTATTATAACTTTCATTGCTTTATGTGCTATTGCACCTCTATATGTGACAATGAGCGTTATGACAAAGCAAATGCAAAGTAAGGTTAATTAATCAGCAGCTTCAGGTGTGTTCCCCTCTGCTAGCCAAACGAGGTACTCTTGATAATCAGTGTTTGCTTCATCAAAAGGTATAGAAGCTCCATCAGATAGCCTCATTACGCTGGTTACTGGATCGCCAGTTACAACTGGACTTATTAATTTGTAGCTCATAATTCTGCACTCAAAGTAATTTTACCGCTTAAATCATTGTTTGCTGTCATCATACAACCTTCCCCTTGTGTTAAACCTGATGAAACAATACCTTCAATAAATATTATATTCCTAGCCATGTGAGAACTAGCAACACTATTAACACCTGTAGAAGTAGCAGCGTGTAAAATTCTTAAATTACCTACCTTTGTACAAGTAGGAGAACTCCTCATTTCTGGAAAAAAAACTATGAGATGAGCATTAGTTGAGTTTCTAATTCTACCTGAAGCAATAGGTCCATAAGCATCTGCTGGACTCTGAGGAAACTGCTGATAATATCGCTTACATAAAACAAGCTCCTGTGCAAATGACCTATGCTCAAAATCTGTTGCCACGCTGCCTACTTCTAATTGAACTCCTGTAAGCTCAAATGTTGCATCATTTGTTGTATACCATGTTGAAGTATGATCTGGCATTCTATTACCAGAAGAATATGCAGCCCATTGATTCAGTGTAACACTTGAGTCTGTATAAGCTGTACCAGCAAAAGCCCAAAAATCTATAAAAAGTCCTACATTATTATCATTATCAATTTGTATATTACTTGCACCCAAAATTGTTTTTGTTACTTTTGTCCATGTATTGGCTGATAATGACCCTGTTTCATAAGCATAATTTTGTGAAGTTCCATCTATCGATCTTAAGTTAAAGTAAAAATTCTGAGAAACACTAGATTTAATCCAAAAAGATAATGTCACATAACTTGAACTAGAAGTATAATTCCAACCGCTATTTGCTATATCTTGGGCTTCAACTTTATATCTTGCTAATATATAATCTGATGAGCCAGCGCCACCTGTTTGGTTTCCGTTTGTTATTTTTAATGCTTTTCTAAAACCCAATGTATAAGGTGTAGTTCCACTTGTAACATCAACTTGTGCGTGTGTGGGAGCTTCATCATTACCACTAAACAATATATTAAATCTATCGCAAGTATATCCTGCGGCTGTAGATGACGTACCACGTTGAGCGACTTGCATCGCTCCATTAATTATTAAATTACGATTATTTCTGTTTGTAAGGTTGGCAGTACACGTTCCATTAGTATTATCTAAAGTAATTGCAGGAGTTGTTGCATTAACAGCTTCTATTAAATTAACTTTTACTTTAGACATATCTATTTATATGTGTATATATTTTATTTTAGTTGTAAATATATTTATAGTCATTATTTATAAGTTAAGTCCATATAATTTAATCTATTGATAAAAAAGCAGAATCTTTTTTTAATTCTGTTAATTTTGCATCTAGCTGTTCTTTTGTATATTTTGTAGAATCTGCTGGTATTGCAGTATTTACAAAATTTATATGTGCATCTATTGCAACCTTTTTTGTTGCGTCACCGTCTGTGGCTAAAGGATGCATAGCTTCAGTAACTATATAAGGATGTGGATAGAGATAGTCTCTAGCTGTTTTGTAGTTAAATTCCATTGTTTTAAAAATTAAGTTTTCATAATGTAGCAGAGTGCATAGTAAGGAGGCAATGTGTCGACTGTCGCACTACCAGAACCACTAAAACTATGTGTATGACCCGATTCTGCATATGGAGAGTTTGGACTTACTATTCGTACATTACTGTTGCTGCTTGAAGCGCCAGTAGTACCAGATATACTTACAGTAATAGAGTCAGTCGTAGCACCACCTGTAGCTGCGACATTATAAGTACTACCAGAACCTACTACAAATCTATCTCTTAAGTCTGGAGTACTATTATTTCCATCACACAAAACAAATCCAGTAGGTATAGCATTTGCAGCCCCTGACCAAATAATAATTCCACCAGTAGGAACGCCACCACCAACAGTTGCAAACTCAAGCTCTGCATTTGTTGAGCTATGATTTGCACTTGCTACTTGTAAAACCTGACCAGCAGATCCAGTTGTAGATGGTAATTTTAAAGTAATGTCAGAGCTAGGATTAGCTGCTGGACTATTTAAAATAGTGCCATTTCCTGAGGTGTGTTTTAATTTTATTGCTCCCATAATTAACTAGGTTTTGGATACTTGTCTTTAATAGATTTAATAGAAGCCTTCCAAGCATCTATTCCTTCATTATATATCTGGTCGAATTGTTCTTCAAAAAGTGGATATTCTGCCCTTCTTTTAGATTTATATGAATCATTTTCTAAATCCCAAGCAGCTATTAATGCTGCAAGCCCATCTGTACATTCTTTTTCTGTTGGCTTTGTACTACCATCTAAAATAGTTAAATTTTTGTAAATTTTATTTTTAGAATCTGTCCAAGTAAACCAGCAACCTGATTTGAGTCCAACTAAATAATCTTCTATGTGATTTGGTCTGCCTGATGGATATTCCATTATGTGTCTCCTAATCTAATAAATGCGAGAGATGTTCGGTTTTGAGTCGTACTTCCATGAATAAATCTTCCAGCAGTTGATACAGCTTGTTGGTCAAAATAAACTCTTGCTCCTGATGAACCAGATTCCGTAACATCTACAAGGCACTGACTAAATCCTCCACCATAACCACCATTAGCAGATACATTTGCCCATGCTGCAGCTACTCCATCATAAGATGACGACCCGCTACCTCTAAATTGTGTCGCAATAAAACCCCAACCAAAAGCATATTGACCATAAAGAACAAGTGATACATTAATAAGCCATTTTCCTGTTGATGGGAAATGAAAATATTCACCAGAGGAGTCATAAGTCATACCTGTTCCAATAAAAGTTGACTCTGCATCATCTGAACGTTCCCATGCGGTAAGTGTAGAAAGTGAACCTTGACTTGCTTGAACATCTTGAGTAAGTCTCCATATATCTGCTTCAGTTATTCCAGTAGATATTCCAGTAAGATTTGCACCGCTAATAGCTGGTAAAGCCCCTGTTAATTTTGAAGCTGCCAAGTCATTTATATCGGCATTAACAATAGAGCCGTCTACAATATTTGCTGAATTTATTTGCAATCCAGTAATCGTATCGTTTGAGCCGTTTAGTACTAAAGCCATTATGGAATCGTTACAACTGAAGGTGAATTTATAGTAAGTGTAGCACCACTAGCAACTGTAAGAGGGCCAGCAACTAAAGCATTATGATTTGTTGAAATTGTATAATCTGTATTCATTTCATTTTCAGATTCAAAGAAAATTTGCTCACCGCCTCCACCAGTACCACCACCCCCACCAGCTTCAGCCCATGATAAATTACCTGATGCATCAGATACTAATGCATGACCGCTTACAGAAGCATCAGTAGCCGGTAGAGTCCATGTTACATCGCTTGTAATAGCGGCGGGTGCTTGAAATGCTACATAATTAGAACCATTAGCATCTGCTTCTACAAAACGTAAATCTTTTTGATTATCTAATAATAAATCACCTGTTAAAGTACCTCCTGTTAACGGTAGTTTTGTTGCGTCAGTTTGTGTAGGCAAATTTGTTAAATTAGCACCACTTATAGCAGGTAATGTTGCTGGAAATCTTGCATCAGGTACAGTACCAGAACTTAAATTACTTGCATTTAATGCAGAACCATCAATAAACCCTGCACCATTTGTTAACTGGTTATTATTAGTAGGTATTGTAGGTTTGTTTAGTAGATCGTTATAATTAACAACATTAGAATTAGTAGAAACACTATTACCCATATATGCGTGTGCTGAACATTGGTAATGCAGTACTAAAGGTGTTGTGTCGCTTACAACTATTTGTGTATATGCTCCAGACTGACCTGCTGTACCACTTGTAGTTACTCCTGTTGTATATGCAGTAGTCTTATCAGCTTCTAAATAAAACCTTAATGGATGATTAGCGTTACTACTATCTGATTGATCAAACTTATATGTTCTACCTGGTGTTAATGTAACAAAAGGTGCTTCATATCCATTAATTTTGTAACCATTACTAGATCCTGTACCGTTATATCTATGGTTTGCAGTTTTACTAGCAACAATAACTGTAAGTACTTTTGTAGAGCCTGTATAAGTAGCCTGTAATGTAGAAAAACCTCTAATTAAGCCATCATTTTGTAATGTTATATCACCTGAAATAGTAGGGTTGCTACTAGATCCAGCATCTACCCATGATAAGTTACCTGAACCATCACTAGCTAGTACATAACCATTTACCGCAGCGTCTTGATTAGGTAAAGTCCATACTACATTGGAAGAAACTGTAGCAGGTGCTTTAAATCCTACATAATTAGATGAATCAGCGTCTGCATACCTAATTTCTTTCTGGCTGTTAGCTGTAATATGTTCTGATGAAGTCCATGAATCTGTAGAATCTACCCAATTAAATGTTTTATCAGTTGCGCCTTTTAGTGTAATACCTCCACCGTCTGCTGTTGTATCTGAGGGTGTTGATACTTTCCCTAAAGTAATATTTTTATCTTCAACGTCTAAATTTGTCGTGTTAACAGTTGTAGTTGTTCCATTTACAGTAAAATCACCGCCGACTGTTAGGTTTCCTGTTAATAATCTATTTGTATCAGGGATTGGCACATAATCTAAACTTTGCCATGCTGTTGTACCATCACCAATTTTAAATTTTTTTGTGTCGGATTCTATACCCCATTCACCTGCAAGTAAAACAGTATTATTACTATTCCAGTTACTTGCTGTATCCCTTCTTTGCTTTTGTAATGCTGTTAATGTTACCGTCATTCTATCTAAGCAGAAGTACCTGAATCTATTATATTAGTTCTAGCAGGTAAATTACTGCTTGTTAAGGCATCTAATAAATAACTTCTAGCTGTAGTTGACGAATCACCGGCATCATATACAACATCTCCAATGTCTATAGGTACTGACCTTAATTCTATTTCTACATTCCATTTACTTGTAATACCATCAGAAATTACAGGAGGTGATGCATATAACCATGCAAAATCACTAACTAATGCTACAGGTGGAGATGCGTAACCGTTCCATGTACTTGCACTAAGATAGAAAAATTCAAAACTTCCATTCTGTCCATCATAATGTGTTCTTATTGTATTAACCTCTGTTTCAGATAAATTATCAAATGAAAGCTGTAAGGTCTGATTTATACGCCTATTACCTAATCTAAAACCTGTTGTAGTTCCATTTGATGTAGCTTGCAAAGCGTTAGGAAAATCACCCTGCGTATATAGTCTAGTTGTCGGTATTATTGATGGGAAAGTAGCCATTATGTAGGTACTGTTATAAGTTCTATACTTGTACTATATCTATTAGGTGAAGAAATACTAATTTGAAAAGGGTTAGCATAACGCCATTGATAACTACTACTACTTACAGGTGGTGTTGTGTATCCAAGCCATATAGCAGAAGATAAATCAAAGGGTTCAACAGTACCATTTTGATCATTAAAATGTGTTAGTAATGTTTGCGCTTGTGTTTCTGTTAAATATTCGTATGTAATAGTTAATCTTTGTTCAACTCTTTTATTAGCTAGTAAAAATCTTACATCTCCACCGCTTCGACCTTCGTGAACATTTTGCGGATAATCACCATATATAAGTGATCTTGTTTCTGGCTCAATACTTGGAAAAGTTGTCATTGTAAAACTGTATATGATCCTGTTAATAATTCATTTGTAATTTGTGAAACATTACTATTATTAAGAGGGAAATGGGATGCTTCTATATTACTAATACCGTTTGTATCATATGTAATGCTACTTATTTGATAATATTCTATTTCTGTTCTATTATCACCTACACTATTATTTCTAACAATTTGTAATTTTATAATATTTGTAGGTATTAAAGAGGTAGTTATAAGTGGTGTAGAGAAAGAAATAGTATGTGTAGAATGTTTTCTTTTAGATAATTCATATTTTGCATATTGTATTGCATGATTTGCATCTGTACAAAAATCACTCATATCAAACTGTTCAGTAGGTGCATCTAAATCAGTTGTTGTAAATTTTACACTTACAGTTTTACGCCTTGCTACTTCTGAAGGAATACAGTTTGTATATATGCAATTTGCAACAAAATTTCTTTTTTCTTCTACTGACAAATATTGCTTACTAAATGACTCTTGTATAATATTTGCTTCTGTAAAAGTCATTACAGGAGATATTGCACCCGTATCAAACTGATTACTATTATTAATTGGAAGTATTGGTGCAAATTCATATTTACCTCCAACTGACAAAAAAGATAGGAAAAAATAAGGAGAAATTTTAGAAATGAACTCAACAATGTTAACAGCTTTAGAAATCACACCATTGAAGAAAAAAGAATTATTTGTACAAAATGTTGATAAAGCTTGTAAATTGCTAAGTTTTACAGGGGCTACAATAGTTGCTGTATTATTACCATCAATTTTTTTATAAAGCTTAAATAAATGCATAGCTAAATCTATAAATTGATTACTTGCGCCTTGTGTATAACTAGAGCCTGATAAACCTGCACTATATAAATCTACTTTTACACCTTCTTCATAAAATATATAGACTTGTTTTGTAGTAGTAGGAAATGTACCTGATGCTGGAGTTTCGTATAAATTACCACTACTTGCTAAAAAAGTAATATCTGCAAAAGATGAATTATTATTTGATGTATTTTGTATAGTTGCACTTGTTCCTATAATAAATTCATCTTGTACTCCTTCTAATGTTCCTGTAGAAGCAGGTAATTGTGTATCTCTTTGAGTATTTAAAGAAACAAATGTATATTTAAAAACGAACTTAGTTCTACCACCACTAACCTGTTTTAATGAAGCTAATTGTGATCCTGATAATGGCGGAAATAATGTATTATTAGAATTCAAAAAATTTGTAATAGTACCAACTGCCGTACCTTGATAACGTCCTGTAGAACTGTTATAAGATTGATTTACTGAATATTGTTGGTTTACAGGATAGCCTGAATAAGTAGACCATGCATTTGATACATTTGCACCTGTTTCAGCATCAAAAACCTGTTGTGTTACATAAAAAACTATATTAGATGTATCTCCAGTACCAAAAGTTTTTTGTCTGAAAGCGTAAAAATCATGTTCATAATCAGGAGATTTTTGAAATTGATCGCCGCTTGGTTTTTGTAATTCACTTAAGTATGAATATATATCATTACCACAATAAAGACCTGCACTATTTATAGGACATGAATTTGGGTTAGCTGCTAAAGTTGATGCACTGTTATAAATATGTGTTAGAGAAATATTAGATGCATCACTTGTAAAGGTTATTTTATTTAGACCAGTAAATGCTTTAGCTTTATCAGGTGTACTAATAATTTCGCCTTGTGATATAACAAATAATAACTTCTGTACAAATGATTGTGTACCAGCTTTTATTATTGATGGTTGCAACCATACACCCCCAATATTGTTAGCTCTCTTACCAAATACTATAGGTACTGTTTCACCTGCTTTTGCTATTTTTTGTGTTACATCTAAATCTGAATTAGGTTTTTTTATATTTTCTAAACTTTCATCTAATACAAATGAATCATCTGCTACATTTGATTTCCTTTGTGCCTGTGCTGAAAAAGCACTAAAATTTTTTATAAAAGTGTAACCCATTTAGTAATCCTCCAATAATATTATTAAATTTAAATCCATAGGTGAGACTAAAACATCTGCCTGTAGTGCTTTTTTAAATTTTTTTGTACCCCTTAAAAAAGTACCATCTTCTGTTTTATATGCTCTTTTATTATCTATAACTAATCCTGTGACATTTTCTAGCTCTGTGCCATCTTCTAAAATACACTTTATGTTTTCTGCAAAAATTTTATTCATAACGTAACAAACCTACCTAAAATATCGCTACTGATACGCCTTGAGGGTACTTGTGCTTTTTGTTTTGATATTGCAGGGCTAACTGTCCATGTAACAGTAGTATCTGTAACGCTTGCATTTTCTATAGTTCCTATAAATCTTGATACTAAACTAGCTGAGTTACTTAGTGCATCTTGTCCTATTGGTTGCAAATATAAAGAAGCTATAACTAGTCTATCGCCACCTATTGCAGTATCTGTTAAGTCAATTATTGCTGCTGTTGCAGCTATGTTAACAGTTAGATTTGTAATGTTACTAGCTTCCATTGATGAAAAACCTGACGCATCATAGGCTAAATATGCATAAGATACAGTTTGTTCAGCATCTGAATCTGCTGTTAAATTTTGTGCAGATTGATAAAAATTTTGATATGCATTTGTAGGTAATCTTTTACCAGAATTATTTAGAACATTTGATTTATCTGCGTAATATTCTAAAAATGTAAGAATGTCGAAATTTGCCATATTATAAACCTAATGCCCTTCTAGTCTTAAAATCACCCTGTATTAAATTTATAGTCTGATTTATTCCACTTTGTACAGCTGATGCTAAATCTTTTGTTGTAATAAAATTAGTTCCATCCATTTGTGTAACTGCACCTGTTGTAATATTTACATTTGGTGCAACATATCCTCCTTCAGCAAATCTAGGAACCGCTGCTGAACCTCTGTAACCTGCTAAATAATTTTTTGAAAACTGTGCAGCTTTTCTAGCAGGGATTACATATTCACTACCAGCTTCACCTGCATAAATTAATTGTGGACTAGACACAACACCACCAGCAGCCATACCAGGCGGTGTACCACTTCCGCCACTTCCACCACTTCCACCACCACCACTACTATTTCTTCTTCTTCTTAAGGCTGCTAATTTTGCTAAAATTCTATTTATAAAGTTCAAAAATGATCGTAATGGTGCAGTTGCTGCACTTATAGCACTTTTTACAGCATTAGGGATTGCCATAAATGCACTCCTTATTTTATCTACAGCAGTTCTAAATACATTACCAACAAAATCGGCAAAACCTGTAAAAGGACTTAACAAGGCTTGTCCAATAGCAGCCATTGCAGTACCTATTTGTTCTTTAGCTGCGAAAATATGACCTACAACTGTACCTATTAATTTACCTAATGCTATAAGACCTGCTAAAACAGCACCACCTATAAGAAATGGAGCAAGTACGGGCATTAATGCACCTATAGCAGGTACAGCCGCAGCAAACATAGCCCCAAGTTTGACAGTTGCTAAAAACTTAAATGATATTACTAAACTTGCAAATACAGGTGCAATAGCAATTACAGCAGGTGCTAATAAAGCTAAGACTGTCGCTACACCCTTTACAGGCGCAGGTAATGCAGCAAATCTTTCAGCACCTTTGCCTATAATTTCTACTAATTTTGTGAGTGTAGGTAATACAGCCTCAGTAAGTTGTACTTTTAATACATTAAATTTTTCACCCATCTGTGCAACATCATCATTTAGTTTTGCCATTCTTTCTGCACTAAGTTGTGTAAAACCAGTACTTAAATTTTGTATAGCTTCACTGCCTTGATTCATTATTGGTATTAACTTTGCACCCATACCAGTACCAAATATTTCAGCAGCGTTTGCAGCAGCCAGTGTTCTATCATCCATTGCTTTTATCTTGTCACCAATTTCAAAAAACATCTGGTCTAATGATTTTAGTGAACCATCAGCATTTGTAACACCTAAACCTAACCTTTCAAATGCATCTTTAGCAGTGCCTATACCATCTGATGCATCTTGCATATTTTTAGCAAGTGTTGGTAAAGCTCTACTTAATGTTTTAAATTCTGTACCACCTAAATTAGCAGCTTGTCTTAATTTATCTAATACAGGTACAGCTAAACCTGTTTTCTGGCTCATCTTTTCTAACTGATCGCCTAACTGTAAAGTATCATTTACTAACTTACCTAAACCTGCAACACCTATAGCAGGTGCTAAAGCCTTTAATGCACCAAAAGCATTACCAGCAGCTGTTTTTAGTTTATTCATTGCTGCTGATGTACTGTTAGTACTTTTCTGTAATTTTCCTAAACCTTTTGTAAGTCCACCTATCTCATTCTGGCCTGTTACCTGTGCCTTAATTGTATAGGAGGTGGATAGATCCATTATTTATTATCTTTATTAAATGTTTCTACTATTTTAGCCTCTAATACCTGTAAGTCAGCAAGTATTTCTAAAGGTTTTTTTATTTCTTCTTTTTTTAGTTCAAATATCCACTTTATAGCGTTGTAATCAAGACCATATATAACACCCTGATCCATACGCCATTGCGTCTGTATATCTAAAAATAAAGTAATTGCTTGCCAGTTTTCTTCCAATACTTCAAACATTTGTACCTCTTTTTTTTCTTCTATGGGCTGATCGAATAGTACAGCGTCATCTTTATCTGTTTCATCTATTACACGATCACCGCACCAAAACAATGCAGCCCCTTCTAGTTTTTTATTTTCTGTTGTGCAACTACATTTAGATATTCAGTAACTAATGTATTAGCAAGTAGTGGTATATCTAGTAATTGTTTTTTTGTAGCTGCTGTATATGGTACTTCTTTATCTCCATCAGTAATACCATCCCATCCTACTAATACCTCTTCTGCAATCATGTAATCACTTATTTTTTCACCATCAAATATACCCTGATCTAATTCTTTTTGTTTTTTTTGTGCCTGTATTCCTATTTCATTTATTCTAGATTGTGGAATAATTTTAAATACAGCGTCAAATGTTTCTTTATTTTGTGTGCCACCATCACCAGGGGTATAAAACACAATAGGATGTGTAAAGGTTGCCTCTTTTTTTAAAATAAACATAAATTTTATATAATCTCTTCTAGGGTATACCCTTTTCTATAGCTATGCAACTAAGTAAAAGCTAATGAAAATTCATCTTGACCTGCATCTGTAGGTGTTGCATAGAAAGGTAGATTTAACATAGTGATTCCGTCAGAGTCTTCATAAGTAGGCTGTCCTAAATCAGTTTGTGGACAAGATACAGTAACGATATTACCTGCACCGCCAGAATGTACCCATGTATTAGTACCAGTAGATGTGCCTGTAGCCGTTGTAAAAAAGTTTTTATCAGATAATGCAACAGCTTCTATAACCATGCTTCCAGATGGCCTTCTGTCTGTTATAAGTGCTTCTTTTGTACCGCCTACAAGTTCTCTATATATAACTTCATTTGCAAAATCTAGTTCCCATGATTGCAAGGCTGCTGAAAAACCAAATACAGAAAAACTAGATGTATTACCATTTTTAAATAAAACAGGATCAGGTTGTAGTGACTTTGTAACAGTAGGTAATGCAGTATCAGTAGGTGTATTAAATATGCCCTGCATTTCAAAATTTATTCTAGGTATTTCGTTAACGGCACAAACAATAGAAAATGTACCTCTAGCTCCTGTTACTTTATGTCTTACACCATCATAATTAACGTATAGAGTAACACTGCTTTGTGTTGCTAATGTAGAAGGTGTATATGTAACAGATGTAGATGATACTGTAGCAGCACTTAAACCACACGCTTTTAATATTGGATCATATTTTGGAGCTGTACCCGCTGAACCGCTGCCTACCATGTAAACGCCAAAACTTACATTTACTCTTGTATTAGCTAATAAAACAGGGTAATTTCCTGGATATGGGCGAATTGTTTCCTGTTCTACTTCATCACTTGCTACAGGTTCTATTTCTAAATCAACAACTTCTACATAATTTGCTGAACCTGTAGCAGTAGGGTCACTTCCGTAACTGCTTTCTATCTTTGCTAATAAAGATCTTTTTCTATGTAGTTTTGGCATTTACCTAAAAGACACTATGTACATATCATAAACCTTTATAAGAATAATGTAACTATCATGTACTTAAATCGTCTACATTTGTTCTATATCTAATGTCATATTCGCAGCCAATAATACCGCCAGATTGATCCGCATCTATAAATTCAAATGATGTGTCAGCAGGTTGTATATCAATAGCATTACCATTTAGTGTTAAATCTGCCATTAATCTACTATGCATATTTTCTACAGTAGGATCTGCTGTTTGATGTGGTGTACCACTTCTTACAACTACACTAAGTCTTACAGTTAATGTATGGTCTAGTGTTGGTAGTGATGTTGTCTGTTCTACTACATCATTCTGCGGTTCAATAATAATACTAGGCGTTTCTGCCCTTGTTAATGCTGTTGTACGACTTCTAAAAATACGATCAGAAACACCTGTAGTACCTGCAAGTACTGTTGCAATTCTTGCTAATATAGTTTCTCTTTTAGTAGTCATTATGTTTTCTGTAGACTAATACGACAAAATACACCATCATTTTCTTTTCTAAGATCTCTTACTGTATATGCAACACTATCCACAGTAATACTATCTCCAGAAACTAAAGAACCAAAATCAGATGTTTTTGTAATTAATTCATATTCAGTACTAATAATCATATCGCCAGCCAGTATTTGATCTGGTTGCTCTAATATACCTTTTGCAGTAGTACCACCTGATGTACAACTTACACCAAAATCATTTAGATATACATTTTGTGTTGTTGCATCTTCAGTAAATGGCATTTACTTTTTAGTTGTTGTTTTTTTTACTTTTGGTTTTGGTGTATAGACTTCTGCCCTACCCATTGAAATTAATAGTTCTGCGTCTGAATCTGACACATCATAAGTTTGACCTGCTTCTAGGCTGTTGCCACTAGC
>CEON01016437.1_pt1 | contig 14508 bp, 3 predicted proteins | sample 530291 | NCBI WGS metagenome assembly CEON01 (sample SAMEA2619888, study PRJEB7988) | marine metagenome | biome: marine biome (ENVO:00000447); feature: surface water layer (ENVO:00002042); material: "saline water (ENVO:00002010), including plankton (ENVO:xxxxxxxx)" | depth 5 m
TTGTGATGAGGACCTAGTGATTGGTGCTCTGTTATCTATATAGATGACATCGCCGGAGTGCATTTCAACGTCTGCATTTGCCTTTCCAGAGTTAAATGTTTGACCCAATTCAATAATTTTTCCGCCAACAGTTACGCTGGAAGTATTGAAATTGATATCAGGAATCAATGCGTTTCCAATAATTCCTGTGCAAGTGACTGTGTTTGCTGCTCCGACAAAATCAAACTGTCTAAATCCATTATTTGACAGAGTAGATAATCCAACAGGTTGATAATATTTCAATACACCAGTATTACCATTCCACGAAGCAACATATCCAACTGCTGTTTGTCCAACACCAACTGTTTGTCTAATTTCGGCATTTATTGGATATGTTGTGGATGAAGTTTGACCGGCACCCACTGGTTTTAGTTTTAGTGCATTAAGATTGGTTGCAGTAGGGACATCCAAAATAGCAGTAGAACTGCCATAACTTGTTGGATTTTTTATAAGACCAACTCTTGAAAATGTGTTTCCGATAACATAATCAGGATCAGAGTCATACTTAGAATAGACCATAATTCTATATGATCCTAACTCACGGTAAATATCATTTCCATGTCCACCTTTTGGTGGAATCACAACCTCAAATGTTGCACCTGATCCGGCTGTTACATCTTTCGATCCAGTGGAAGTAGTACCAAAATTAACTACTCCTCGTGTATAACCAGATCCACCAGATGTGACTACAACAGAAGTAACTTCTCCTGCTGTAGTAGTAATAGAAACTTCTCCTCCAGTTCCATCTCCGAGAATAGGAACATTTGCCACAGTGCCACTTGCACCATCACCAGCAATAGTGTAACCTGAACCTCTGTTTTTGATTACTACTGTCTCTATTTTTCCACGAATAGCAGCATTTTTAACAGCGGCAGTTGCTGTATCACCCCACTCTCTAGGAAGAGGCATATATTTTTCAGTCGTGAATTTAACAATATCAGTAGGAGCAATGGTATACAAATACTTCCATAGATATCCATCAGCACCTGCTGCTTGAGGTGTTGTATCTACAAAATTTGGTTCGTACAATGACTTTCTACCACCAGAGTCACCACCAGGTTGAGAACCATTGTTTATGCAAATATAAACTTTAAACTCAGAGTTTACAACATAGAAACGAGAATCATACAGTGTCTTAGAACTAGTCTGAGGCGCTGCATTACTGATGTCATAGTCATTTCTATACATGTCATACGTTATACCAGAAGTCCAATTAATTCTGGGTACAACTCTAGCAACATCACTCGATGTTACTCTTTTTAAAAAGAGCATAGAATCATGATATCTATCCTCTTGTTCAAAAGAATCTCTTGGTTCTGGAGGATTTGTTGACCAATTAAGATCGCCATATTCTTCAATACTTACATTAGTTGGATTTGGGTGTGCCAAAAATGTATAATAGTAATTAGAGGTAGTACCAATACCCGTCAGACTTTTTGCAAAAGTCTCTGCATTCAATATTCTAAATTGGTCAGTAATTATGGCAGGCATGTCTGTCCGATTTTTTGATTATTTATACTAAATTTAGTAGGATACTCTCAACTGTAGTAGTCTGGAGACGTGTGCAGATGTTTCAATACCAGCAATACCATTTGTATTGTGTGTAAATGACCTTGCAGTTGCAACAGATCTAGAACCTGTATTTATGACACCCCAACTATAAGTTCCATAGTTAACAACATCAGTTGGTTGTGTAAGTGTATTAATTCCTGCTAATGAATCAACGTTAGTGGAAACACGAACTTCTGAAGTTCCAATAGAGACAACTTCATGTGCCATGTAGATATTGTCAACAAAACTAGTTCCAGTTGAGACAATGTTACTAATATGTTTATCAATCGATGTAACACCCGCACCAAGAGTCGTGTTTCTAATTACAAAGAAGTCTCCTGTTGAAATACCAGGTTTTGCTACTTGTTTATCATTTGGAGTTGGATCATAGATTGTACTATCTGGTTTCAGAATAAAATCAAGTCTAGGTGAAGTAGTAGTTCCAATTCCTACAGTAGATGCTCCAATTGAAGTAATTGTACCAAAGTCACCAGCATAAGTAACTTTTTTAATTTCTTCTACAACCGCAGTAGTTCCAAATCCAACTATTCTGACATCATTTAATGTTTGACCAAGATCATCAACTCTTTTGAACGCCCAGGAATCATTCACATATAGTTTAGTGGACGTAGTTGCCACCGATGCAATAATATTTGTCGCTGGGAAATATTGTAGTTCAAGATAATTTCTTTCTTTAGAAATAATTTGACCATCAATAATAATATCAGATGTTTGTTTTGTCCATTCTACAGGTCTATTGAAACTACTATCAGTAACAATACCAACACCAGCATATGTTTCAGTTTCAACAGTATCTGAAGCAATTAACTCATAGATAATTCTTTTTTCCTGAGATGGAACATTATCTTGCGTTTGTAATCTTAATCTATCACCAGGTTTAACAGTTTCATCTACATCAATTGCGACGAAATCTTGATCAGAACCAGTATACAAATAAATTTTAAACTTACTTCCTGGTTTTGGTGCTTCTTTAAATGTAATCCTCGTGCCACCGTTAAATTCATAATCATCATTTGGTTTTTGAAGAACATCATTCAAGAAAATCATCAAATTATTAGCAAGAACAATTCCAGATCCATCTTGTGCAACAATACTATAATATTCTGTCTCTGCAATCGTTCTGGTAATTAAGAATGATTTTCTGAATCCATTAAACTGATTACTAAAATCATCTAATTCAAGCATTTGTCCAAATGTCCAACCAGCAAACTTATCTTGGTACTTGTTTTTAACAGTAACTAGCATATTGGTAGAACCAACACCAACTGGATTAAATGGCAGACCACTTAATTCAAGAACATCACCAACTGAATATCCAATGCCACGATTAGACATATTGAATGAAATAATGCTTCCACCAGTTCCAACAACAACATCCATCTTTGCACCGGAACCAGTTCCACCAATAAGTGGAAGATTCTTGTATGGTGATGGTGGATCAATAGTAACTAATGGTGGATTTGCCTGAGAATATCCAGTTCCTCCATTATTGATTGTAAATCCACTGATCGTTCCAGCAGAACCAACAGTTGCAGTGACAGCAGCACCTACACCATTGCCTAGAGTATCTGCAATCGAGACAACAGGAGGGAATAGATATCCAGCACCACCGGCACTTGTTCCACCAATGCTTACAGAAGTAATAACTCCAGAACCATTTACTACCGCAATACCTATTGCTTGTCTAGGAACTTGATAATTGCTACCAACACCAACTGTAAATTCATTAATTGTTCCACCTTTAGGTAAATCCTCTTTTCTGGTTCCAGTAAAATCAATAGTCTCTCCAGTACCAACAATACGATAATCAGATTTTAAAATTGATCCAACATCACCATAGAATGGTTTTTGGAAAATATTATCAACTAGAACAGCACCAAAACTTGTGCTTATTCCGGTTACTTGCTGACCATTAGATTTTAAATCAAATTGATCTTTAGTTCCATCAAACTCTTCAGAGATATCGTCCATGATAAGATTATTATCATAGTTGAGTTTATAATAAATTCTACCTGTAAATGATGATCTAGTTGTTAAAGAACCAATTCCTGCAGGACCATATGGTGGTTCACTAAAGTATATCTTACCTTTATTGATCCTATAATCTCCTGAGACAATGGTAGTAGCAGCACCAACCGTGTGTGCAGTGGCGACTGTACCCATTTGCCCACGTTGAACGTTAAGGACATTGGTAGCGCCTACACCGACCAGTTGAACTTTAAGAAGTTCATTCTCGATTCTAATAATTGTCTTACCTGCAATATTTGATACATCGTTTACTGTGATCTGAGTTGATCCAATTCCAACAGCAGTGGTAAGTCCAACACTAACATCTTTTCTTGCTAGAGGACTTTGAATGATGTTATCAATTGTAATAATTGATCTAGATGATGCTAAATCTGTTTCTGTTGAGAAACTATGAGTGCTGCCAATGCCTACAGTATTTGTAAATGTAACTCCAAGTCCTGCTTCCGCTTCAGACTTACCTACAGCAACTCTAAATGTATCGTCAGTCAATTTAATGGCATAAACTGATTCGGGTAAACGATCAGTTGCTGCAAGTCCACTGCCTGTAGATGATGTTTGTACAATTGAGATGTGTTGACCAACGTCTTCGCCACGATTTGTTGGATCATAAACCAATCTTTCACCAGTATTAAAATTATGGTCATTAATTGTAATGACGCCCATAGAAGCACCATTATTAGTTTCAATTCCTGCACCTGGTTCAACTGTGTGGTAAAGAAGTGTATTAGAATTATTGAATATGTTAAATGTGCTTATTCCAATCAATTGTCCACTGGAATTTCCAACTCCAGTAAATTGAGAACTAATATCATCAATCATTAAAACTTTATTAGTTCTAGACTCATTATAATCAGTGATCACTTTAGAATCAAATTTTATAATCTTAGAGAAGTTAGATGTATCAGTATCTTCAGACGCAAGGTCATAGTACATTCTTGTATGTACAGATGCTGAACTTGAGAGTTCAACATTCAAATTGATTTCCGAAGTATCACTTGATGCAAATGAAACTTTTGCAGGAGGATATGTAATTATTTGGAAATCAGAGAAGTTTTTATACCCAGCAGTGTGATCTAAACTGTTAACTGCTTCTTCCCAATTTTGTAGTGGGATCTCGCCACGAATACTATATGAAAATCTTTGATAATAATCATTATCATGAATTCTTTGAGAATCAAAGTTAAGTTTACCAATATCATCTTTCCAGATACCATAATCTGAAGATGTGCTTCCTATCTTAAGATCAAAATCAAATTCATACTTTTCTTCAACAGTTGCTTTGTTATTTCCAACAATTCCATTAATTATTGAATTTTTTCCAAAGTCCCCAACGACACCTGTAAGTTTCAATGTTTTAGATTCTGGATCCCAACCATCTTTTGTCACAAATCCATATGTAATGCCAGTTCCCACAGTTACTTTTTCAGACTCTGAGAATGTTATTTCTTTGAATATTGGAGTAAAAGATGCAAGATCAGTTGATTTGATTACTCTACCAAACGCAGCATTTTGAGCATTATTGTATGTACCACCAGTGCTTCCAATTCCAGCAATTGAATATGTAACACTTTCAGTTCCACCAATAGTATTAATTCCAGTTACGGTAAAGAATCTATATCCATAATCACTAGAATTGTATCCATCTGCAGAGTCAGTAATTCCAATATTTTCTACAAAAATTTTATCATTGACTGCAAATGGAAATACTTCAAATCCATTAACAGGTGCTCTTAAACTAAGAGTATTAAGTTGGTTTACTGAGGTAGCACCAGTGACTCGAACACCATTTGTATTGTTAATTGCTATGAGTTTTAAATCTTCGTTCAGATTCGTGTCATTCACAATAACTTCAACGGAAGAAACTGAACTTCCCTCAATTTCTGTTCTCGTAAGTATAGTTGAATTTCCAATAGCAATTACAGTTGGAGCAGTAGTGTAGTTTTCTCCAGAAGTAGTGATACCAACTGATCCTAAAGTAAAAGTATTTCTAAGTTTAAGAATGACAGGAGCGTCTGCTTTTGGTGCTAAAGTAGAATCTTCTAAGAACTCAATTCCAGTATCTACAACTGTAACATCTTCAATCTCACCAATTTCAGGACCATTTACATTCAATAGAGCATTCTTTCCTGTAGTTGTTCCAATTGATGTTACCACTGGAATTTTTTTGATTGAATATCCTGGGTTTACAATATCTACAGAATGGATTCCTCCTCTATCATTTAAAGAACTTGTATAATAAAATGCGCTACTAAAACCAGCAGAAGTATATGAAGTTGTTTCAGCTGAACCAACTAAAGTGAAATCAAAAGTAGTAGAACCTACAGATGTGAGTTTATAGTTTTGATTAAATTTAGAATCAACTACACATATATTTGAATAATCACCAACAGTTACTGGATAAGTATTAGTATAATTACTACCTTCACCTTCAATTCTATAGTATAAATTTTTGGGAAGTGATTCTTTGACATCAAGAACAATTCTTGTGGTTATACTAGAATCACCAATAGTTCCAGTTCTTTCAATTAAAGTTGATTCGTATCTGGAAGAAAACTCATTATCTTGATATAAATTAATATCATAACCACTCAAACTTGAATCTGAAACTGCAATTGAAACTTTGCCTCCATTAAAAATTTCTAATTTTGGACTTAGTTTAGAAACAACATGTGTACCATGTCCCTGTTCAGTAATATCGACATTTTGATATGGGAACACATTTGCAGAATAACTTGTTTCTGCAAGTTTGAATGCATCTTCAGATATTTTTATAACATAATACTCTTTATTGCTCTGAAGAGGAGTTGCAACACCAACAGAATTTGTATAAACAACTATATCTCCTGTTTTAAAACCATGATTTGCTATTGTGATTTCATCAGTAGAAGTAGTAATATCACTATTAGCAAATGATTGTGGATCAACGACAAGTTTTTTCAAAACAGGATTGAACTTAAACACAAAATTTTGTGTTTTACTTGGAGTTACATCTAATTTTACTTCATCATTTACTTTTAGACTATGTGGTTCTATAAGAGTTACTTGAGCACTAGTTTTTTTAACTATACCGGTGATATTAGTTTTTATCACTTCAAGTGTATGATCTTTTCCTGCTGTATTGTTAGTAAAGAAAACACTAGAAGATGCAACACCTGCTTTTGATGTTGCAAGACCAATAAAATCAGACGCTACTTTTACAACAAACAGATTAACGGTAGAAAGATCAAATTCATTTGTCAAAGCAGCGGTTGCAGATGCTGTTATTGTTCCACCAACAGAGACAAGAGATACTGGGTCACCAGTCTTAAATTGGTGACCTGGAATATAAATCGCTCTTGGTGGGATTGAAACCGTAATATTTGTACTTCCAGCAACTCCAACAACAGATGAAGTATATGCCGATCCAATACCAATAGCAGATGCAGCAAAGTTTTTCTTATGTGCAAAATTTATATTCTTGTTTTCTAATTTACCATTTACATTAAATGTAAATTCTTTAGGCAGTCTGGTTACTAATTTTCCAGCAGTATGAGCACTGCCTGCAGTATTGCTAAAAAGTCTAGTAACTTTATATTTGTTGTTTACCAAATCAACATTAGCAATTAACATTTGCTCATTACCAATTTGAATAATATCACCTGATTTAAATTTACCAGTCAGTGTGGATTCTCCCAGTTTAATATCAGTAGTAATTCCAGTAACAGTTGTAGCACCAATAGCAACTTGAACAGAAGTATTGATTGTGCTTACGCCAACTGGTCTAAATCCTTCAATATTTTTATAACTAGAAGAAGAAATTCCACTAATTTCAACGACATCTGTATCCAATATTGTGTGTGGAATTGTAGTAATTCCAGTTATTTTGCCATCTTGGATACTAAAGATTGTATTTTTAAATTCATTGGTAGTAGTTACAATAGACTCAATTTCTTTTCCAAGAATTTCTTCAATTTCTGCATCTACAGATGAATCATTTAAGTTTATTTGTTCTCCTACTTTATATCCTGAACCAGAATTTTCTACATCAATTGAAGTAATTCTATCTGCATTAACATGATCAACATCAATCCTTGTATTGGACTTGAGTGGATCTGAAAGGAATGGATATTCTCTAAATTGATCATTTAATCCGAGATGTGTTACATTCCTCTTATATAATCCATTATTAACGTTTTCATCAGATTGATCGATTAAAATATTATAGTTAAAATTATCTGTTTGATTATAATGTGATTTTGTAATATATGGATATTCAAGATTACCGTTAGAATCTATTGTAGCAAAATATGCGTAAGTGCCGTTGGGAAAGTCAGTATTAGTAAGATATCTTCCATTGTATTCATCAAGAGTACCATTTGCTTTATATACAAAATCTTGTACATAATATCCGACATCACCAGGTGGTCTTAATCCAGGCACTATAACTGCATCTTTCTCATAACTTGAGACCATTTTTATGATACCACCCGCACCATTAGCAATGATTGCATTTCCATTGCCATATGGTCCATAAATTGGATTTCCATCATATGCCCACCCAATAATTGGAGAGTGTGCTAAATTTGTTGTTTTTTCTTGAAGAGAATTATTGAGATTATCATTCAATATTTGGCGAAGTCTAGTTCCTGGATAGAATGAAACTAATTTATTCCCATTTATAGATAACGGTGATTTAAGTTGAACTAATTCTCTGTTTGTTCTCTGACTTCTGTCTTGAATATCCAGTTGAAGTTCTTTTTTAAATCTCTCTACATTATTCAACTTCCACTCATGAACTTCCACATCTAACTGAGCATTATTTCCAGTTGGAATGACTTCAACAGTTGTTGTATCTTGTTCATATCCGGTGCCAGGATCAATAATATTAATTGCCGTGATAGATCCATTAACAATGGTAGCAGTTAATTTTGCTCCTCTGCCAGAACCAACTACGTTAATTGTTGGTGGTGTCGTATATTCTACACCTGAATCTGCAATATAAACACTAGATATTTTTCCACCGGAAATAATAACTTTGATATCTGCATTTTTTCCGGTGAGAACATTAACCTCTGGTTTTCTATGATAATTTATAATATTGGTTACACCGTATCCAACACCACCATTTTGTATGAATACATTATCAAGTTTTCCAGATACTATGGGATTAGCAGTAGCATTATAATATGATGGAATTACACTAGTGTCACCAACTGAAACTAATCCATTAATACTAACTGTAATTTCTGGATATTTAAAAGTATGAGTTCCAACACCAACACTAGTAATGTCTACATAGATATTTCTATCATAATTTACGCTACTGATAGTGGTTGCAGTTCCTGCTTCACTCAGCATAAATCTGTCTTTATCTAAGACTTTTACTTTATAATTTGCGGTTGTAGATAACCCACCAATTGCAGTGCCATCTACCGAATATCTTAAATTATCACCATTCTTAAATGAATGATTTCTAGCATAAATGTAATTATTTTCTGTATTAACTCCTACAAAATTTGAGTATATATCTTTTTGTTCTATTGGTGGCCAAATTTGTGAATCAATAACAACTTTTCTACTTGAAAAATCATCAGTAGAATCAACAATATTGATAGTATCAATTACTTTTCTAATCTTTCTTGATCTCAAAGTATGCTCTTGATTACCCTGAGCGGTAAAGTCAATTTGATTACCAGCAACACCCGCTAAAGCTACCTCTTTTGATGGTGCAAGACTAAACTCGGTATCACTAAATTTTGAGATAAAGTAAGTTGCTCCTGATGTTAGTCTATTCGTTGAAAATCCTACGTTTGTCGATCCAATACCAATTGGTGTACCAGCAGCAACATAAGTAACTTCTTCACCATGTGAAAACTTATGTCCGCCAGATATAGTAATTCTATTAGTAACTAGATTGACACTAAAATCGTTGAAAGATTCAGAATATGTAAAACCTCTCATTCTTGCTTCAGCAGTCGCCTGAGTGCCATTACCTCCACTAATTGTTACTGTAGGAGTTTCTGCAAAATCAAATCCTGCGTTTGTAAGAATGATGTCTTCAATTTTTCCGACAAAATGACCAATAAGTTTAGCATTTGTTCCAGAAGTATCTGCAACACCTATTTGGGGTGGATTTACAATATTGTATCCAACACCTTTATTGAGTATATTAACTTCATCCAATTGACCATAAAATATTGAATCTTCTCCAATTGGTGAGTAAAATTCTACTCCATTCAACGCGACTCCAATTGGTCCAATAATATCGTTGTGCTCTGTCGCTAATTTTGGTTCTTTATAAATTCTCTTGAAATTATTTTGAATAACTAATGATTTACCATGCAATACAGCTGGCGTTAATTTATGTTGTTCGTTAGCAACAACTCCACTGATATCAAAATATATCTTATTGTCAAGAGATACTAAACTTAAGGATAGACGAATTCTATCGTTATCAATTACATTTACAAAGTAATTTCCCTCTGGAATTCCACCGGTAGAAGAACCAACAATTTTTTCATAATATAATTTTTCTCCATTTATGAAATTATGATTTGGAATATTAATTGTATCTGTGCCTTGATCAATGGCGGAGGATGTAAACTCTTTTGATCTATTGGTAGTAGTTACATTGTCATAACCAGGATATCCCGAAAATGCAACATAAGTGTTTCCATCATTATCAAGAAAACTATTTTGTATATTTGATAAAACTCCTTCGTTATTAAGAGTTGTATTTACAAAATCAAGTTTCTTTCTAATAATATATTTTTTATCCGAAGTTAAAGAACCTGCACCTATTTGGAATTGAGTTCTGTTTGCAACCGCAGTAACTTCACGATTAGACTCTTCAACATTTCTACTATCTTTCAATAAAATATCTACTCTATCACCAACGTTCAAATAATGATCGACTTCAGTAATTATAGTGGTCGCTGAGGGAGTAGATTTTACGTTGGTATAGGTAACATTGTTATAGAACCAACGATTGAATCTAGGATCAGTTGGATCTACTTTTTCTCCGAGATGTTGAACAGAAATTTTATCTCCTTTAGTAAAGAAACTAGTAATATCTGCATTTTTTGCAAGATCTGTAATTGTTCCGACAACTCGCATTTTTACAAGTTTATCGGTATCATTATTTTCATAACCATATAAGAAAGTATCATCAATAATAGGATCACCCTCTACTAGTGATGTAGACAGACCCACACAACCAAAAAATTGATTACCATTCTTATACTGATAAGTTACTTCACTATATTTTGATGTAGTTCCTTTATTATAAAATCTACCACTTTCTGGAAATCCAAATGTAGAATCTACAGTAAGGGTTGTGTTTGTGACACCAACACCCAACACTTTAGTTTTTTTGTTAGTCTTAAAAGAATTCTCAATAGATCCTTTAGTGAAGAAAATTTTGTGGAATTTTTTTCTATTTAAAAATATATCTTGAATTCTTGCAATTGTTCCCTTTGCAGTTGGATTTGTTGTAGAATCCTGCAAAACAGTTGTTGCTTCTAACTTAGAAACATCACCTTCAAGAGATTCAACGACAATAATATCTGAAAGAGACCAATCAGAACTTGATGCTAAAATTGTGTTGTCAAATGGTTTAATAACTTCAATAAACTTACCATATAAAACACTAAAAAGAATTTTTAAAGAAGAATCAGTTCCCTTTGAGTTGTAAAAATCTCTTGCTCTAGAAAGAATGTTATCAATATTAACAGACTGAAATTTTCTGTTTTCAAAACCAGGTAAAAACTGATTTTTATATTTTTTGTAAAATTCTGCTAAAAATACTAATCCAAGATTAGTAACGGTAGAACTTTCAGCATGAATTTCTGTATTACTAACATTAAAATTAAAAAATTCTGGACTATTGGCGCTACCAAGAGAATCAATACCAGAAAATCCTCTAATGCAACCAGTAAAGGAAGTGGCAGTTTTACCAGTGTATGTTATAATCTCATTACCAATTTTAAATAATCCATATTCTTTTGGGAAACCTGCTGTATTTGTGACATTGATAACGTCATCAATATTATAAACAACAGATGTCGTTTTAGGAGCAGTTAGTGCAAAAGGTAATTTTGAAAAAGTATTAATATCTTTCAAGTCTGCAATATGATCTGCCAGATCAATAGTTCCATACTCATGATCTTGAGACAGATAGTATTGCTCCAAAAACTCTTTAAAGAGTGGATTATCATCTAAAATGAATTCTGGAAGTTGATTCTCCAGAATATTAGAGATTTTTACTTTGTTATCTGCCATTTCTTAACGAGTATACTTTGTATTGCTGATGTAACTTGATGGTGGAATATAATTTGAACCAGATCTATTTGATCCAGAGGAAATCAAATCTTCTTTAAGTGTCAATACACTCTTTCCTGTAGTATCTAGGACAATATAAAGATTCTCTTTTGCGATGATATCATTTGATTCTGGAGTTGCTTCAATTTCAATCCGATTCTCGAGAATTGTTGATGTAATATTAATTGGGAATAAAATAATTTCACCCTTCACATAATCAATTGTGCCAGCATCACTAATCACTGTTTTTACTTCATTATTTTCAGTAATTTTGATAATTGAAATAGATCCAGTTTTTGGTGTGAGTGCTGCAGTTTGTGGGACATCAGTGAGGTATAAAGTTCCATCAACTCCAGAAACAGTAAATCCTGAAGATCTAATGTTAAATCCATCCACATCAACATGGAATTGATTGGCATAGCAAATTTCATAATTAGCAAGTTGGTTATATGCAGGAACCATATTTCTTCTAATTACAAGATTTGTTATATTTGAAGTAATTCCTTGATCAACATTATCAATTTGAGAAAGAAGTTTACTATATTTTAGTCTTCCCCCAAAAGAATTGATATCAGAAGAACTTGCATAGTTTTGTATTGATTTTATAATCCTACTATAGAGATCTTGACTGTTTGTGACAGAATTTGGATTATAAGAAACCGTTGAGTCATACTCAACATATAGGTATTTTAGATCTAAAAACTCTTGTTTAATTCCAGCGATGGTGTATTTCTTTAAATCACTCTTGATGGAGTCTTTTGCTACATCAGATAAAAATTCACCATTTTTTGGTTTAACTGTGATAAAAACTTTTCCATATTGTGGTGGATCAAGTTCTTCTCCACCATATGCAGTAACAGAATCAATGTTTGGATATAAAAACGGAATCAGACTGGTGTAGTCTGTAGCGGTAACCGCTCTGTACTGCGAAGCATAGACCCTAGGAGCGAGGTATTTAATGGTGTCAATACTTTCTATGTCATCACCGTTTTCAGACGCTTGTAGGGTCGTTATACCGGATATATTACTTGTTACCGTCAACTCATTTCCTCCCTGGAAATAAGTTAAGTTTCCTGAGAAAGTAAAGTTTTGGGCACCATTAGCAGGAGCACCACTTGTTTTAATATATGTAACTTCAATTCTACTACCACTCGCTGGTTTTTTACCTAAAATATTATCACCAAAGAGAAGTTGATATCTTTCATCATCAATTTCTTGTATTAGATATAATCGAGTTTCAGAATCAACATTAAAGATGTTTTGATAAGGTGTGTAATCTTCTACAGCGTTTGTGCTACCATCTATCACGGAAACACGTATTGTAGAAGTATCAATTCCTTCGTTTGGAAGAATATATTTTGCATCCGGTTGAGAATCATCAACTACAAAAGTTTTTTTCAGAAAATTTCCTTCATAAATTTCAATTCCGCTAAAGGAAGCAATTCCATTTGAATTTGGAGTGACTGTAATATCTTCTGGTACTGAAAAAATATAACTTCCATTCTGTGCAGCACCTAAAGCAACAACTCCTTTCTTTAATTTTACTGATCTAGCACCAGTAGAGGAACCCAACGCTGCAGCACTTACGTTTACGTTGAATGTGATAGATGCAGTTGATGCTTTCTTTGATCTAGGGACATATCCAATGTTTCTTGCCAATGAAACGACATTTTCACGCAATGTCGCACTGTCAATGAATGACTCATTGACTGCCATATTAGTATTGTAGGCAGTAATATAAGAATTATATGCCAACGTGTCGATTAAAACGGAAAAATTTGACCCTTCAAAGTCAAAATCCGTAAAATTACTGTTCGCTCTCAGATAATCCTTAATCTGAGTTCGTATATCATTAAAATCGAGGTTAGTAAACTGGTTAAATGACATTATACCCTAGAAGGTTGTAAGATAAACTCTATATTTTGTGTTGGAAGCGGCAATCCAGTGATATCATACTCAATTCTAATAAAAAGATCGTTAGAATCCTTATCTGCGTTTACAAAAACGTTAGTTAAGTCAATTCTAGACTCATAATTTTCCAATAATGCAATTATTTGTTCCCTTAATACATCATTATCAAATGTATTTAAATCAAAAAGTGTATCACCAACAGATGTTCCCAATAATTCATTAAAAAATCGTTCACCTATACGAGTTCTAATCAAGTTAATGACTGATTTCTTAATAGCATCCTCATTTTTTAGGACAGTTACGTCGTTTGTAATGGGATGGCGCTTAAAAGATAAACTTATATCCCTAAATCCACGAGAAATCTTGACTGACATCCTCTTTGATACACTTTAACATACTATCTATAATGGTTTAGTAACGTTTTGGGATTCCACCATACTCTTCACTGAGGATTTCATGCATTTTTTCCACATTTTCAGGAGAAAGAGGGTCTATTGCTGCTAAAGTCTCATCTCTTTTACCAATATCAGGTTCAGTTCCATACTCCCAATCATCATAATCGTCATCATTGCGAATTTTTTCATGCAATTCAACTTGTCTTTGCATATCCATGATGTGTGGTTGGTCAAAATTGACCTCATTTAACGATACTTTTTGATT
>CEON01019045.1_pt1 | contig 14479 bp, 14 predicted proteins | sample 530291 | NCBI WGS metagenome assembly CEON01 (sample SAMEA2619888, study PRJEB7988) | marine metagenome | biome: marine biome (ENVO:00000447); feature: surface water layer (ENVO:00002042); material: "saline water (ENVO:00002010), including plankton (ENVO:xxxxxxxx)" | depth 5 m
CGCTACAGAAACAAACTAGTGTACGATTCCAACACTGGTGAGATTCGCGACGACAAAAAGCATATGTCTATGCTGGAAGATTTCTGGTTACCACGTAGAGAAGGTGGTCGTGGAACTGAAATCACAACCCTACCAGGTGGACAGAATCTTGGTGAACTCTCTGATGTTCAATACTTCCAGAAGAAACTTTACCAGGCACTGAACGTTCCCACCTCTAGACTAGAAGCGGATGGTGGATTCAACCTTGGTCGTTCCTCAGAAATTCTGAGAGATGAGGTCAAGTTCACTAAGTTTGTAGGAAGACTTCGTAAGAAGTTCAGTGAAATCTTTATTGATATGCTCAGAACTCAACTCATTCTGAAGGGCATCACAAGCCCAGAAGAGTGGGAGGATATGAAGGAGTATATCCAATTTGATTATCTATATGATAACCACTTTGCAGAACTGAAAGAAGCGGAGATTCTTCAAGAAAGAATTAATCTTGCCGCTGCTGCTGACCCATATGTTGGTAAGTATTTCTCAGTAGAATATATTCGCTCGAAAGTTCTCCGTCAGACTGACTCAGAAATGGCAGAGATGGATAAGCAAATTGAGAAAGAAAAGGAAGCAGGAATCATCCCACCTTCTGAAGAAGAGATGATGGCAATGCAAGGTGGTGGAGATCCCGCATTAGGAGATGTCCCACAAGATCCAGATATCAATGCTTCCGCAGTAGAACCACCTGAGGGTCAGGGTCTTATCTGATAAATATAAATAATACTGAATTGTCGTTATTATCACAATGGATGAATTTATGGATGCCCTGACCGATGCTAATCGGGCGCAGGCAATTGATCATATCAAATCAATGATGTCCGATAAGGCGTACAATCTCATTGATGCTCAAAGAGAAGCAGTTGCTAAATCCCTATTTGGTGATGTAGTTGCAGCGGAACCAGAAGCAGAACCAGAGGTTGAAACTGAGACGGACGAAACAGAAACTACTGAGGAACCAGAACAACCCGAAGAGGAACAAACTGATGAAACTGATAACGGAGACGATTGAAGAGGTAGAGGTTATTACGGAAGAGAGTGAGGGTGGAAAGAAGTCACACTATATTCAGGGTGTGTTTCTCCAGTCTGACATCAAGAACCGTAATGGTCGCATGTATCCCTTCGATACGCTGCACAAAGAAGTAAAGAATTACCAAACCAAGTTCATCGATACTAATCGTGCGCTTGGAGAATTGGGTCATCCTGATGGTCCTACGGTAAATCTTGACCGTGTTTCCCACAAGATCGTAAGTCTTGTTCCTGAAGGTAAAAACTTCATGGGAAGAGCAAAACTTCTTGAGACCCCAATGGGGAACATCGCGAAGAATCTTCTCAATGAGGGAGTAAAACTTGGTGTTTCTTCTAGAGGCATGGGTACTCTTAGAAGAGAAAACGGTTATTCAGTTGTTGGTGAGGACTTTATGCTCGCCACTGCAGCAGATATTGTTGCAGACCCATCTGCTCCAGATGCTTTCGTTGAAGGTATTATGGAAGGAAAAGAATGGGTATGGGAAAATGGCATTCTAAGAGAGTGTCAAGTTCAAGAAATCAAAAACGAGATTGATCAAGCAACCCTTATCAATCTACAAGAGCGGAAAGTTGCCGCGTTTGAGAAGTTTTTGAAAACATTATAATTTATAAATAAGTATAGAAATACATCTTTGCCAATTTAAGGAGTCTTTCAAAATGTCTGAACAGGTCATTGACAATCTACAGGAAATGGAATCACCTAAACAAGTAAAGGACAAGGTTAATGCTTCCGCAAAACCTGCTGATCCAATGCAAAAAATGGCTGATCCTGGTACACAACTAGGTGCGGTCCAAGATCTTGGTGGTCCCACTCCCACAAACTACAAGTCTACTGATGACTCTTCCAAGCTGAAGAGTGCTAGTGGATCCCAATCCAAGACTGCCGTTAACGCCAAGGCAGGTAAAGCAGAAGGTATGCCAACCGCTAACAAGTCAGGCATGTCATATGAGGAAGTTGATTTCTCTGATGACGTTGATGCACTTGTTGGTTCTGAAGAACTCTCCGAAGACTTCAGAAAGAAGGCAAAGACAATCTTTGAAGCAGCACTCGCTTCGAAAGTATCTGCTATCAAAGAAGAGCTCGAAGAGCATTATGCCGCTAAGTTTGAAGAAGAACTGGCAGAAGCTAAGAAGGCACTAGAAGAAAAAGTTGACGCTACTCTGCAGTATGCTGTAGAAGAGTGGTCAGAAGAGAATGCACTGGCAATCGAGTCAGGCATCAAGTCTGAAGTTGCTGAGTCCTTCATGGAAGGTCTCAAGGGACTTTTTGAAGAACATTATGTAACCATCCCTGAAGATAAGTATGATGCATTTGATATTATGGTAGAAAAACTTGATGAGATGGAAGGAAAACTCAACGAGCAAATCGACAAGAATATCACCCTGAATACTAGACTGGGAGATCTTGTTGCTGAGTCTATCGTCAATGACGTAGCTCGCGGACTTACCGAAACGCAGAAAGATAAACTCTCTGGTCTTGCAGAAGGTGTTGAGTTTGACAGTGAAGAATCCTACCGTGGAAAGATTGAATCGTTGAAGGAGTCATACTTCAGATCTGAAGTACCTGAGGTTCAGTCAGAGGAGCAAGAGACACTCGCAGAAGAAGTTGAAGTTTCATCGTCAATGGATCAATATCTTCGCGCAGTTTCCCGTTTCCAGAAATAATTATTACTAAATAATTTTTAGTTCAAACCCTTTATAACCTCTACAAGACAATTAAGGAGAAAAACAAATGTTCATGTCAGAACAACTGCAAGAGAAGTGGGCTCCACTCCTCAAGCATGAAGACCTACCAGAAATCAACGATTCTCACAGACGTGCGGTAACCGCAGTTCTGCTTGAGAACCAAGAGAAATTCCTCAGCGAGCAAGCAATGCTCACCGAGGCACCAACCAACGTAACTGCACCTTCAGGCGCTGTTAGAACTTTCGATCCCGTGCTGATCTCCTTGATCCGCCGTTCGATGCCTAACCTGATCGCTTATGATATTGCAAGCGTTCAGCCAATGTCAGGTCCTACTGGACTGATCTTCGCAATGCGTTCACGTTACGCAACCCCAGACGGCGCAGAGGCACTGTTCAACGAGCCTAACGCTGGTTTCTCGGGTTCAGGTGCATCTGGTTACGACGTAACCGCATCTGGTTCTGCTAACAACGACGCTGAAGGTTCAAACCCTGCTGTTCTTAATGACAGCGGCACCTACGAACTGACTGGTGATGCACAAGGCATGACCACCTCACAGTCAGAAGCACTCGGTGACGGTAACGGCACCAACTTCCGTGAGATGGCATTCAGCATCGAGAAGGTTGCTGTAACCGCTCGTTCACGCGCCCTGAAAGCTGAGTACTCACTGGAACTCGCTCAGGACCTTCGCGCTATCCATGGTCTCGACGCTGAGGCTGAGTTGGCAAACATCCTGTCAACTGAGATCCTCGCTGAGATCAACCGCGAAGTTCTTCGTTCTGTATACATCACTGCTGAAGCAGGTGCTCAGAACAACGTTGCTTCCGCTGGTACTTTCGACCTCGATGTTGATTCCAACGGTCGCTGGAGCGTTGAGAAGTTCAAAGGACTTCTGTTCCAAGTTGAAAGAGAAGCTAACGCTATCGCACAAAGAACTCGTAGAGGAAAGGGCAACATCATCGTCTGCTCCGCTGACGTTGCATCTGCTCTAACCATGGCAGGCGTTCTGGATTACACCCCAGCACTTAATGCTAACCTCAATGTTGATGACACTGGCAGCACCTTCGCTGGCACCATCAACGGTAAGTTCAAGGTCTACATCGACCCATATTCGGCAAACCTCTCCGACGATCAGTACTTCGTCGTCGGTTACAAGGGATCCAACCCTTATGACGCAGGTCTCTTCTACTGCCCATATGTACCCCTCCAGATGGTACGTGCAGTTGGCGAAGACACCTTCCAGCCCAAGATTGGCTTCAAGACTCGTTACGGCATGCAGGCAAACCCATTTGCAACTGGTGCTGTCAACGATGGTACTCAGCCAACCGCAGGTATCGGTGCTGCAAACGCAAACCGTTACTATCGTCGCGTCCGCGTCACCAACCTCATGTGATCCATACTTCACATACTTTACAAAGGAGACCCGAAAGGGTCTCTTTTTTTGTACATATGTGTTTTTTATATTACAAATTTACAAATGTTCTATACGATACATAAACTCTTATAGATAGTACCAGAGTTATGCGAGGTGGAAAAATGATCTCTGAATTTACTTTCATTATGGATAACCACAATGGAGTGAGAGATGAAAAATATTACTTCTCGCAATCAATTATGTGAATGGCGTCATTTTGAACATGCAATAAACAATCTGCAGACTGAAGAAGATAAACTAAATGACTACTATGAATGCCTAATTGAATGCGATCTATCAAACTTTGCCTCATGTAAAAGAATATGTAGACAAATTCTTATGTAAATACGAGGGTCTTCGGACCCTCTTTTTTATGCTCATAAATAATAGAAAATAGTTGTCACCATGGGAAATCCTATTCAGAATAGGAATCTTCTTTCGCCTACAGGGTTTAACTTTATTATTTTGAAGGCGAGAGAAATTGATTTCTTTTCTCAAGCTGCATCGATTCCACAAATCTCCATGAATACTGCCACTCAGGCAACCAGTCTGAGAAACGTTTCAGTACCTGGGGATGAATTGTACTACGGCGATTTCACCCTACGCTTTATGGTGGATGAAGATATGACAAACTATTTGGCAATCCACAACTGGATTCGCTCTCTAGGTTTTCCCGTCAATCATGAGGAATATAACTTCGAAGAGAAGGACGCTCTATATCGAAAGAAAGAATTTACTGACGATATGGTTACAAACCTCAGGTTGAAAGAAAGCGGTTCACTGAACATGAACTTTGAAACATCTGATGCTGCTCTACAAATTTTGAATAGCAGTTATAATGTTGCTAGGACTGTCAACTTCTATGACTTGTTCCCAGTCAGTTTGTCCACTCTAGAATTCAGAGCAGACGACCCTGATGTACAATACCTCAGTGCTGACGCATCCTTCAAATACCTTTATTACGATATTAAATGAATCTTGAAACTTTGCAATCCAAATGGGAGAAGGATTGCATTCTTGGTGATGAACTCAGCGATGAGTCAAAAAGAATTCCTTCTCTACACAGTGAATACATCAAACTCTATAACGAATTCAATCTCCTCAAGAAAAAAGCAGAGTGGGATCTGAAGAAAGTAAGACGACAACGCTGGGAATACTATACAGGTAAAGCAGACCCAGAAGTATACACTGAAGAACCTTTTGATTTCAAGGTTCTCAAAAGTGATATAGATAGATATATAGATTCCGACGAGAAGATACAAAAGGCACAACTCAAATTTGAATATTATCAGCAGATTAGTTTCTTTCTAGAATCAGTTCTAACTCAAATCCGAGATAGGCAATGGCAGATAAGAAACGCGATTGAATTTCAGAAACTTACATTGGGATACGGATGAGCGAATTAGTTATTTCTAAAAAGAATGAAGTATATCTACGAATAGAATGCGACCCACATATCAAATACGAACTATCTGATCACTTCACATTTGATGTGCCAGAAGCAGTATTCATGCCATCCTATAGAAACAAACATTGGGATGGCAAGATTAGACTATTCTCTCCACATACAGGAGAGATCTATTGTGGTTTGTTAGATCGAGTCATCACATGGTGTAGTGAAATGAACTACAACATGAAGTTTGAGTCTAACAAATACTATGGAGAAGCACTAGAGTCAAACGAACTAATTACGGAACGTGGTGTAAAAGGATTCATGGAATCTATTACCCAGTTCACTCCTAGAGATTATCAAGTCAAAGCAGTATATCAGGCACTCAAAAATAATAGAAAATTAATTATCTCACCTACCGCATCAGGTAAGTCGATGATGATTTATTCTTTGGTAAGATATTATGAATCCACAGGACAGCGAATTCTTATTATTGTTCCAACCACCAGCCTTGTGGAACAAATGTATAAGGACTTTATTGATTATGGATGGGACGCTGAGTCTTATTGCCACAAAATATACGCGGGACGGACAAAACAAACCGATCACCCCGTTACCATCACTACCTGGCAAAGCGTATATAAGTTGCCTAAATCATTTTTTGAAAATTTCACAGCAGTTATAGGCGATGAAGCGCACCAGTTCAAAGCAAAGTCTTTGACAACTCTTCTAACAAAATGCCATAACGCAAAGTATCGTGTTGGATTTACTGGTACGTTAGATGGTACACAAACTCACAAGTGGGTATTGGAAGGACTGTTTGGTCCCACACAAAAAATTATCAACACAGAAGAACTAATCAATCAGGGATATCTCTCCCGTTTCAATATCAAAGTTCTGATCTTGAATCATGAAGGTCAGAAGTTTGACACGTATGAAGATGAAATCCAATATCTAATTGGTCATGAGCGGCGCAATAATTTTATAAAAAATCTAGCATTAGATCTAAAAGGAAACACTCTTATTCTTTACAGTAGGGTTTCCACCCATGGACAGGTCATTTATGATCTACTAAATAATAGTGTAAAAGATAAACGACAGGTCTTCTTTATCCACGGTGGTGTGGATGTAGACGATAGAGAATCAGTAAGAAGAATTACCGAATCTGAGAACAATGCAATCATCGTTGCTTCTTACGGTACATTCTCTACAGGTATTAATATCAAGAATCTACACAATGTAATTTTTGCAAGTCCATCTAAGAGTAGGATTAGGAATTTACAATCTATTGGTAGAGTCCTAAGGAAAGGTCAAAACAAAGATCTCGCTACTCTGTATGATGTATCTGATGATATTTCATACAAGGGAAAGAAAAATTATACTCTGAATCATTTGGTAGAAAGAATCAAAATTTATAATGAAGAAAACTTTGAATACAAAATCATTACTGTAGATTTCAAATAAAGCATGGAAGATTTTTACGCATCAATAAAATTAGTTACTGGTGAAGAGATCCTTACTCAGGTTCTTCATGATGTGGAAGATGACGTAATCATTATTGCTAATGCTATTGAGATAGAGGAGATGAATGTAGCCACTTCTCCTGGAGTATTTCAATGTATGATTACACCACATATGTGGATGAAATTCTCTGGTGAAGATTCCTTTATTCTCAAGAAAGAACATATCCTTACCATTACAGAACTATCTGGAGATGGTCTCTCTTTCTATAAGAAGTGTCTAGCAAGAGCCTTGCATCCTTCTAATAATCCTATGGTTGATAATAGGGTAGAAGCAGATGAACAAAAAGGATACGTCTCTAGTGTAGATGATGCTAGACAGTACTTTGAATATCTCTATAGAACTTAAAGCTAGTTCTCTTGAACCTCCACAAGGTTATTATACAGATATTGAGTACCCTTGTCAAGTGTTGACACTTATGCTATTATATGAACACAAAAGAATAAACTGTAATGGCAGCAAAATCAGAACACTATGTAAATAACAAAGAATTCTTAGAGGCTTTGATCCAGTACAGGGAATCGGTAAAGCGTGCTGCAGATGCAGGCAAACCAAAGCCCAGAATTTCAAATTATATTGGAGAGTGTTTTCTGAAAATTGCAAATCATCTTTCATACAGACCAAACTTTGTGAACTATATGTTCAAAGATGATATGATTTGTGATGGAGTAGAAAACTGTGTCCAGTATGTAGATAACTTTGATCCAGAGAAATCTAAGAATCCTTTCGCATACTTCACTCAAATCATTTATTACGCCTTTCTCAGACGTATTCAAAGAGAGAAGAAGCAACTAGAAATTAAAAATAAAATTATCGAGCGGTCGGGATACGATGAAGTCTTTACTGCAATGTCAGAAGATGGCACCAGTATTGATGTCTCCCAGATGAATAGCATCAAGGAAAATGTTGAGGCAAGAATGAATCGATGAAAGTTGCAATTATTACTGACCAACACTTTGGTATGAGAAAAGGAAGTCAAGTCTTCCATGAATTTATCGGCAAGTTTTATCAAAACGTTTTCTTCCCTACACTTGACAAGTATGGTATTGATACTGTTCTTGACTTAGGAGATACATTTGATAATCGTCGTAACATTGACTTCTGGTCTCTGAAGTGGGCACAAGAAGAATACTACGATAAGTTAGAGCAGCGTGGTGTACATGTATACACTGTTGTTGGTAATCACACTGCATTCTATAAGAATACAAATGACATCAACACTGTAGATCTTCTTCTGCAGCAGTATGGTAATGTTACTCCCATCTCTGAGTGTAAAGAGATTGAAGTGCATGGTCTTCCTATCTTGTTTATTCCTTGGATCAACCAAGAAAACGAGCAGCATACCCTAGAACAGATCCAGAATACTAATGCATCTGTTGCTATGGGACACCTAGAACTTGCTGGGTTTGAAGCACACCCTGGTTATTTCCATGCTAAAGGTGAGGACCCATCGTTCTTCTCTAAATTCAAACGTGTCTTCTCTGGTCACTATCACACCAAGAGTAGCAAAGGTAACGTCACATACCTAGGTAATCCTTATCAGATTTACTGGAATGATTGTGATGATCGCAGAGGTTTCCATATCTTTGATACTGAGACTTTGAAATTAACTTATGTGGAAAATCCATATAAGATGTTCAAGAAGTTCTACTACAATGATCAAAAAGCAGAACACTCAGACGAACAGATCGAAGATTGCAAAGATAAATTTATCAAAGTTATTGTAGAGAAGAAAACTGACTTCTATGCATTTGATAGATTTATTGAGAAGATCCACAAAGTTGGTGTGCATGATCTGAAGGTCATTGAGAACTACGACCTAACAACAGATGATAGCGAAGAGATTGAAGTAGAAGATACTCTCACAACACTAGAAAAGTATGTTCATGAGTTGGAGCAGGATCATCTAGACAAACAATCTATTATAGATATTATCAAAGGATTGTATGTAGAAGCATCAGAGGTGTAGTATGTTTGTTCTGACTCTATCAAAAGATGGTGACGGTGCTTTTGCCGCTACACATTTGGACGGAAGCAAAGTCTTGCAACTGTTTGTTGACAAAGACGACGCAATACGCTATGCTGGTCTACTGGAGGCAGATGACCATCCAGAATTGACCGTAAAAGAGATTGATGATGATCTTGTAATCAAAACCTGTGAGGGTCTAGGTCACAAGTATTGCATCGTAACTCCTGATGAATTTGTAGTCCCCCCTTTATCTGACGAATGATCCTATTCAAAACTATTAGATGGAAAAATTTTCTGTCAACAGGTAACAGTTTTACTGAAGTATCTCTTGATAGTTCTCCATCGACTTTGATTGTTGGATCTAACGGTGCAGGTAAGTCTACGATTCTAGATGCTCTTACCTTCGGTCTTTTCAATAAACCTTTTCGCAAGATCAACAAACCTCAGTTAGTAAATACTACTAATGATAAAGAGTGTCTTGTTGAGATTGAGTTTAGTATTGGAAAGAAAGAGTTTCTGATTCGTAGAGGCATCAAACCAACTGTGTTTGAGATTCATCAGAACGGTAAGATGCTCGATCAGAGTGCATCTGCTGCTGATCAACAAAAGCATCTTGAGCAGAATATTCTCAAACTTAACTTCAAGTCCTTCACTCAGATTGTAATTCTGGGTAGCAGCACTTTTGTTCCTTTCATGCAATTGCCTGCTGCAGGACGCAGAGAAGTTATTGAGGACATCTTGGATATCAAGATTTTCTCTACAATGAATCTTCTGGTCAAAGAGAAGATCAAAATCTTTTCCGACGAAATCAAAGATCTAAAGAATAACGCAGAGTTAGTACAAGAGAAGATTGATATTCAGGATAGATTTGTCAGTGATCTTCAAGAACAATCCCAGTCTAGGGTAACTCAAAAGAAATCTGAGATCGATAGTCTTCTCAAAAAGATTGTCACTATCGATACTCAGGTTGAAGAGTGCATGTCATTCATCACTGGTCTAAAAGATACCAGTGAAGATCCAGCAAAGTTTGAGACCAAACAAACTAAACTGCACAAGCTCCATCACAAGATGGATGCAAAGCAGAAAACTCTTTCAAAAGAAATTGAGTTTTACGATAAGCATGATGACTGCCCTACTTGTAGTCAACCGATTGGTAAAGATCTGAAAGAGAATAAGATCAAAGACAATCTAAAATTGCTTGACGAAATCGATCTTGCCATGGCAACCATGGAGAATGAGATTGATAGTTTGTCCACCAAACTGAATGACATCAAAGAAGTTCAGAATCAAATCTATGAGGCAACCTTTGAACTCAAGCGTCTGAACAACTCCAAAGAAAACGTTCAGGAGCAGATTGACTATATCAATAATGAGATCAATCGTATTCAGAACAACAACAATAATATCGAGAGAGAAAAAGAGAAGAAGCAAGAGTTTGTCGGTCAGAAAAAATTCATCGACAAGATGATTGCCGAGATGAAGATGAAGAAGGATGAGCATGACGTTGTTCACTATCTTCTCAAAGACAGTGGAGTCAAGACTCGTATCATCAAAAAATATCTTCCTTTGATGAACAAGTTGATTCGTCAGTATCTTCAGGAACTTGACTTTGGTATCAACTTCTCTCTCGATGAAGAATTCAATGAGACAGTCAAGTCTCCGATTCACGAACACTTCTCTTATGCATCCTTCTCTGAAGGTGAGAAGATGAGAATCGACCTAGCACTTCTATTCACATGGAGAGAGGTTGCTAGAGTCAAGAATTCAGTCAATACAAACTTGCTGATTCTTGATGAAATCTTTGACAGTTCTCTTGATGTTGCAGGTACAGATGACTTCTTGAAAATTATCAGGTTCGCTGTACAAGATGCAAACATCTTTGTTATTTCACACAAGGGAGATGTACTACAAGATAAGTTTGCAGACACCATCCAGTTTGAGAAAGTCAAAAACTTTAGTAAGAAGTGCCAGTTGAACTAGTGGCACACGACCACCTCTTCGGGGGTGGTTTTCTTGTATGATGAGTTCATCCGAGAGAAAGTCATGGTCAACTACGAAATCAAAGGCACCCTTGCCCGCTTGCTTGCCACCGAGAATCTGATCGTTGAGAACCGTCGTGTCGGTACTGCATCGTTCAATGTCCACACCCGTGTCCTGACACTGCCGATGTGGGAACGTGCTAACGGTGATGTCTACGATCTCCTGGTTGCTCATGAAGTTGGTCACGCTCTCTTTACCCCAGATAAAGATTGGGATCTGAAGATCCCTAGGGACTATCTCAACATTACAGAAGATGCTCGGATTGAGAAACTGATGAAGCGCCGCTTCAATGGTCTCTACAAAACTTTCTTGCATGGGTATGAGTATCTTGCTGAGACTGATTTCTTTGAACTGGACGGCACTGACATTAATAAGATGTCCTTTGCTGATCGTGTGAACCTGCACTTCAAGATCGGTAAGTTTGTTGACATTGACTTCACTGATAGTGAGAAAGAAGTTGTTGATATGGTTGAGGCATCAGAGACTTTTGATGATGCTATTGCTGCAGCACATGCAATGTATGAACTTGCTAAAGCAAAGGTAGAGCAACAACAGAAACTTGATCAGAAAACTGATGCACCTCAAGTTCCTGGTTCTGCGAGTGGTGAAGGTCCTCAGGGAGAATCTGAAGATCAGAATGATGGTGAAAGTGAAGAAACCGATGACGAAGAATCTGTGCAGCAATCGGGTGGTTCTGGTGGTTCTGATGATTGGGATGAGAGTGTAGTCACCGATGAACTGTTCTCAGAAAAAGTTGAAGAACTGAATCGTGATGACAATATGCATTTTGGTGAGAACCAGTATGTTGATTATCCCAACATGAAAGAGAGTGATCTTGTCGTCTCTAACGAGTATCTTCGTAATACAATCAAAGACTTTTGGTCAGTGTGTGAAGAAGAAGCATTTACTTATGTTGACACTGCTCTGAAGAAGTTCATGAAAGACTCTGCTAAAGAGGTAAACTATCTGGTGAAAGAGTTTGAGTGTCGCAAGGCAGCAGATGCATACTCTCGTTCTACTGTTGCTCGAACTGGTGTTCTTGACACCAGCAAACTTCATACTTACAAGTACAATGATGATGTCTTCAAGAAGCTGAACATCATTCCTGAGGGTAAGAATCATGGTCTGGTATTTGTTCTGGACTGGTCTGGTTCTATGAATAATGTACTTCTGGATACTGTCAAGCAACTTATCAATCTGATTGTCTTCTGCCGTAAAGTCAGCATTCCGTTTGAAGTCTATGCATTCACTAACAACTGGGTAGATACTAATGATGATGGTGACCTTGATGTCTATGTACAACACCTGACAAAGTTCAAGCAAAATGAGTTGTTCCTTGATCCTCGTTTCCGTATGCTCAATCTGGTGAGCAGCAAGGCAAAGAACGCTGAGATCGATGAGAGTATTCGCAATTTGTTCCGAATCTCTTATGCTATCCGTCACTATGTTGACTTTCCATATCCCCCTAACCTTGGTCTCAGTGGCACTCCTCTGTGTGATGCTGTAGTTGCTCTGCATACTATTGTTCCTAACTTCCAGAAGCGCAATGCTATTCAAAAAACTAACGTGATCATACTGACTGATGGTGACACTGCACCTATCCGAACCACATGCGAATCTGAAAGGTTTGGCATTGGTGCAGCACATGTTGGATACAATACTTATCTGCGGTGTCGCAAGACTGGAGAAACAAAGCAACTGGGACACTGGTTCAAACAGTTGACCATCCTGCTTGACAACTTCAAAAAGTCTCACCCCAATATTAATTTGATTGGTATTCGTCTGGTCGATCGTGGTGAGTGGTCACGGTTCTCTAACATCTGGATTACTAAAGATGCTGAGAAAGTGCGGGCGCAGTGGAAGAAAGATCGCAGTGTCACAATCAAAGGTACTCCTTTCGATGCTTTCTTTGCCATGGCTTGCCAAAGTCTCAATAATGATGTAGAATTCGAAGTGGAGGAAGATGCTACGAAAGCACAGATTCGTAAAGCATTCAAGAAATCTCTGCAAAGTAAAGCACTCAACAAAAAAATCCTTTCTGACTTTATCGATCTGGTTGCATGAACAAAAACACTATTGATACTATTGATTGCATTGAGTTTCTAAAGTCGCTGCCAGATGATTCGGTGGATCTTGTCCTTACAGATCCACCGTATTTTATTGGTTTTGATGGTGGTAAGGGGTGGGATTCTCAATGGGGTAGTGAAATAGAATACCTTGAGTGGTGTGACAAATGGACAGAAGAATGTATTCGTGTCCTCAAACCCAACAGAATGTTAATTGTTTGGGGAACTTTGAAGACAGAAACATTCCTCTTATATAAACTACGAACAACTGATCACAATCCTGTTCTCACCCCACAGAATGAGATTATCTGGTCATACAACTGGGGTGGACGTTCCAAGAAAAACTTCGCTAGAAAACATGAGTATGCATGGTGCTGGTCCAAAGGCAAAGATTTCCTATTCAACGATAAGGATATTCGAGTCGAACGCAAGGTTAAGAAGAACCTACGCACTGGAAAGGAACATACTGAAGGCACTATACCCACTTGCATTTGGGAGAAGAATAACCACACGACTTCTAAAGACTTTGTGGGTTGGCATCCAACTACCAAAAACTTGGACATCCTTGAGCGTATCATTAGGGCGTACACTAATCCTGATGATCTGGTGCTGGATTGTTTTATGGGTAGCGCAAGCACAGCAGTTGCTGCCATGAATTGTGGACGATCTTATATTGGTACTGAGATTGATTCTGAGTACCACGGGAAAGCACTAGAGAGAATTGCTCAGGCAAATCCCCTTAGCGCCCTATATACAGTGTAGTGTGCCAGTTCTATAACTGTCCATAGTCTGTTTCCTGGGTGCTGGTTCCGTGTATAATATATGCATACAACACAAGGGACCATGCCTCGCCAGTCTAACGAACAACTGATCAGCACCATCCGTGACCTTTATGGCACCAGCGTTTCTACTGGTGACATCAAAGGTTATTGTGCTATGAATAATGTTTCTTATCCCACTGTCACTCGTCACCTTGAGCAGTTCAAGGTCGGTCGTGGCAAGTGGGATCTGACTATTCAGGAACTGGAACAAAGTATTTCTACAACTCCTGCACTTTCCGAGAAGCAAAGTTTGATCCCTGTCAAAGACGATACCTTTGTACAGTTCGGTAACTTCAAAGATGTTAAGAAGATCATTCAGTCTCGCATCTTCTATCCGACCTTTATCACTGGTCTGTCTGGTAATGGCAAGACCTTTGGTATCGAACAGGCATGCGCTCAACTAAATAGGGAGTTGATTCGCGTAAACATCACCATTGAAACCGACGAGGATGATCTTATTGGTGGCTTTCGTCTTGTTGATGGCAACACTGTTTGGCACAATGGACCAGTCAT
>CEON01120098.1_pt1 | contig 14476 bp, 28 predicted proteins | sample 530291 | NCBI WGS metagenome assembly CEON01 (sample SAMEA2619888, study PRJEB7988) | marine metagenome | biome: marine biome (ENVO:00000447); feature: surface water layer (ENVO:00002042); material: "saline water (ENVO:00002010), including plankton (ENVO:xxxxxxxx)" | depth 5 m
TTATTATAGGGACTATGAAAGGCCGGTTTACACAGCGACACCAGAACAGATTGAAACTTATATAACAAATAATTATTAATACTATGGATAAATTTAATGCAATGAAAAGCTTTTTAGTGTTGGGCGACCTCATGAACAATGACAAAACAACACTTAAAGACAAAGTAAAATACAAGGAAAGAATTGTATTTGCTACAATGAGGTCAATGATACCTCAATGGGAACCACCTTCAGATTGGTCCACAATATCGGACGAGCAGAAGCTGGAACGTTTAACTAAAATCGAAACAGAAATATGAAAACAAAACTATCAACATACGAAGCCACCGGAATAGCTGAAGGCTGGATACCAGCAGAAAGCAAAGAACAATTAATTCAGGCATGGCAACAGCTACATGATACCGGTCTTGCATATAAATTACAAGGCTGGTTCGGTAGAACAGCGCAGAACCTTATAGCAGAGGGAATAATTAAAACTGATCAAAATGAAAGTTAAAGTTATAGATACAAGAGGACTTGACAAACAGACTATTGACAAAATAGAGAACCCTATGCAGTTTAATCGTTACTATTATGAAAACGATACAGAATTTGTAGAACTTGAAAACTCAAAAGGGGATATAGTAAGAATATTTCCTGAAAGAATAGGACACAAGTCAACACCAAAAAAATAAAGAGATATGATTAATACAACAAAACAAGAGTACGTAAGAATAGACGGCTGGCGTGGATACCAAAGACCAGTCAATGCAATAGCCGGTGCGAATGATACCGGCACGTATGAGGATAGTCCATGTCCTTCACATTTAGTGGACAAGGAAATTAAAATGCTTCTTAAAGAATTAAGAAAGCAGAAAATTAAATACAGAACTACGTGGGGTAATTCATCAAACGTATTTTGTATGAATCGTTGGGTATGCGTAGCGCCAGAAGATAAATTGAAAGCGCAAAGCATAGCTTACGACCTAACACGTGAAACAGATTATTTATATAACGTATGAAAACAAAGGAAAAAAACATGTACATAGTTTATTATAGAAATAACTACGGCAAGAAAGAATATGTTACCACCACTCATGACGTTAATAAATGGTTAGATCTAAATAATAAAGAGAGAGTAGCAGACGGCAATGAGCCGGAACAATTAACAGATTTTGAAATACAAAAACTAATAATAATATGAGCAGATTAACATTACAAGAGGAAAAATATCTGGGCCGATATACATCGACCCAAGATTTTGTAGACAGCCACCAGCTACAAGCTGAAGCGGTCAAAGTATTGGGCAAAACATGGCGAGACGATGGCGATGACGTGTGTCAAATTGATGACTTATTAGAACACATAAGACCTAACGGATTTAGAGTTACGTTTTTAGAGGATTGTAAGTTTGAAGATGACATAGAGGTCAGAGAAACAGATAGCTTTACGACAGACCCAGTTTACATTTGGTTTAACAATTTTGTAGACTACGTCCAGGACAATGACCCAGATTTTTATAACCATGCGTGCGAGTACGCAGACGAATTTGAAAACAAATAGATATGGAAAGACAAGCAGTAAAATTATTATCAGCAACAAAGATTGGAGTAAGTTCATTGAGAGGTATGCTTGATTGGTCCGACCGATTAGGTAGTGATGAGATAGCAGAGTTACAATTTGTTATTGAACATTTAGATCAGGCGGTGTTTGATCTTGAAACCAGCGATGACTACAAAATTTATTATCAAGATTTAAAAAGTTAAAAATGGAACAATTAAATATAAATACAGAACTAAAAGAATGGATTGACTATTGTTGTCAGCAATTTGAAACAGACTTTGAAAATTTACCTGAAATAGCAATGTATGAAATCATTGATTTTTTAAAAGAAGACGGATTTTCACAAGCAGAAATAACTAAAGCAATTAATAATTATGAAGAATAAAACAGAACTTATTGACACGTATTATAATTGGTTTATGGACGAATGTTCAAACCCATATGATGAATTAGAATGGTTGATTAATTGTGCGTTGGAATCAAAAGAAAAGGACAACGTCATAGAAGCATTAGAAACAACACACAAACATTTTAACGATGAAGTATAACGGAACGTACGTACAAGAAGAAGAAACGTATACCCTATGGGTAGACTATTCTTATTACTGGGATAACGGAGACTACTATCAGCCACCGGAAGCAGATTTAGAAATAGAAAGAGTGATGTATAACAATATAGATATTACAGATTTTTATTGGGATTATGTAGATGATCGCATGCACTCACAGATAAAAGAATATGCAGAAGAAAATAGACCAAATTAAATTTGGATATATAAAAAGAATAAACGATATTTGCAAAGAATATAATATAATTTAATCAAAACATGAACAAACTTTCAGATAACAAAATTTATTCTTATATTAAAGCATGTGAAAAAATTGTACGCAATGAAACAACGGACCAGGACAAGTTAGTTGTGTGTGAGCGTTGTGGAAAGTGGACAACAAAAGCGGATATGATCAGCGATGACATGTGTCATGATTGTTCTATCCCATTATTCATATAGTGGTTAGTTTAGTTAACAGAGATTGGGTGCGAAAGTTAAGAACGCACTTCTATCAGCACCCTCTCTCTTTTTAAATTATAATTATGAGAAAAACAACATACCAAGTAGAATTATTTTATGGCGGGGAACAGCCAGATGAAATTAAAACAACAACAGATATAGAAGAAGCAAGGAAATGGGTAAGTGAATGTGAGCATGGAATTATTTTAAACGAACAAGGAATAGCAGTACAATGACAGAAGAAGATAAAAAATACAGACAAGGTAGATCTAAACGTCAAGTCGAGGCTACTTATAAATGTATAGAGTTTATGCTGGCAGTTGTCGTCATATTTGTTTTCTTTGTATTAATAAACTTTATTTTTAATTTATGAAATCAACAGAAGAATTAATAAAAGAAGTAGGACGTGAGATCGTAATGCTTTTAATTGAAAAGAACAAAGCGTATGGGGATACGGCAAACCACCCACCACAAATATTCAGCAAGCTATCCGCAAGAGAAGGTATACTTGCACGAATAGATGATAAACTGAGTAGGATAAAGAACAAAGGATTGAATGATCTAACAGAAGATAGTGTGGCAGATCTAATTGGTTACTTAATACTTTATAAAGTCCAGGTAAGAAAAGAAGAAAATAAAATCAAAGAAAAATTAATAAAACAAAAAGATGAAAAGAAAAGTATTTGACGCATACGCAACAGCAATAGCTAAAGAGTTTCATTTGGAATTAGATCAAATGTTTAGTCCGGCAAGACGAAGAGATATTGTAGACGCAAGACAAATGTTGTACTATTTATGTATGGAAAGACCTATTAGACTTTCATATATACAAACTTTTATGGAACAAAACGATTGTCCGGTACAGCACAGCACCATATTACATGGTTATAAAAAAGCTAAAGAGCTTATAGATAATGATAAAGACTATCAACAGATAGTCGAGGGTATAAAAGAAACGAATGCAGTATAATTTAAAAGATATAGTGTTACAAGCAGTCGAAGATCCTAAAACAATAAAGAATGTCTTACCAAAAGGCATGAGCGTTATTGGTAGAGGTTGTAAGATCCAGCAGTTTGATGACAAAACTGAGATATTAAATCTTGGCAAAGGCGGAGACTATTTCAAAGAATGTACATCTCACGAGTACGATATGTTCTTTGAGCATGGCTGGTTGATTGGAAGCAAACTTGTTCAGATCAACAACACACTACATAAGTTAAATATTATTGAAGATCGTATCAAGACTGAAATGAATACCAGGAAGAACGATAAGCATATACAAAATTTAAAATCAAGAAGAGAAAGTTTACTTAATAAGTATACTAATTATAAACAGGAATTAAATTCAATTAAATCAAAACAAAATGGAAAAAGTTTACCAGAAGCTGAGTAGTATCTCAGTACAAGACAAAGTAGAAAAGAAAGGTAGGTTTGATTATCTATCTTGGGCGTGGGCATGGCATTACCTACAAAGTAATTATCCAAATAGCACACGTAGAGTTTATGAAAACTTAGACGGAGTACCATACTTTACAGACGGCAAGTTTGCAAATGTAAAAGTAGGTATTACTATTAATGGTGTGGAACACATAGATTATCTGCCGGTTACAGATAATTTAAATAGATCTATACCTTTAACAAAGATGACATCTTTTGATGTTAACAATGCTATTCAAAGATCAACAGCAAAAGCTATTGCAATGCATGGATTAGGTTTATCATTGTGGATTGGAGAGGATACAGCAAGGATTGATGAAGATAAAAAATCTACAAAGAAAATGACTGGCACCTTTGCATTACAAATCGGAGACGGAAACTGGGAGAAAGTTCTTAAGTTTGTTATAGCTAACAAGAAGCAAGGACTACCATGGATCATTGAAAAACTTTCAACGAAATACAAAGTAACTAAAGTAGTTGAAAAAGAAATAGCAAAGATTGTTAAGGCATGACAGAACAAGAAGTATTAAAAAGATTAAGGGACGATAGTGAATATTATGGTCCCTTTGGCAAACAATATTTATCAGCTTCAAACGTAAAGCAGTTGATCAGTAAGCCAACAGAGTTTGGATTAGTTGAAAAAACATTAGCTTTGATACAAGGTAGATACTTTCACTTGTATATGTTAGAGCCAGATAAAATTAATGAGATACCAGTACACGACTCAAAGAGCAGAATCACTAAAGCTTTCAAAGATTTTACACTTGAAAATAATTTAGATCAGTATGATGTCTTACTACAAAAAGAAAGAGATCATATGCTAAAGCTGTGTGATAAAATGAAAGCAAACTTAGAAATCAGCGAGCTGGTTTATGATACTAATGTTCAGTATGAAGTACCGGCAATAAAAGAAATAGAAGGAGTAATGTGGAAAGGTAAATGTGATGTGTTAAATCCTAATCCTTTTCAATTAGAAATAGAAGATCAGGACACTGGAGAGATACAAGTCCTGGACTATCCTGACGGAGCTATCATAGATTTAAAAACATCTTCTGATGTACATAAATTTAAATGGTCCTGTCGAGAGTATTGTTATGACGCACAAGCATACATATATTCTACACTATTTAACAAGCCTTTTGTTTTTATTGTTGTAGATAAAAAGAACGGAGCTATGAAGATAGCACCGACAACTACTGATTTTATAGATCGAGGTAGAGAGAAAGTCAAGAAAGCAGTTAGAGTTTATAATAAATTTTTTAGCGATGATAAGACACACGAAATTTCTAATTACGTTTATACTGAGGCTCTTTAGTAAAGCCAAACATAAACTAAAATTAGACGACAAGAAATTGTGGATAGAAGTTCCAACTATCTACATGAGCATAGAAGAGAAACAAACATGTATCTCTAATGCTGTTAATATTTTGGAGCGTAATATAAAAACTAAGTAATATGAGCGAAGTAACAGAAAAAAAGAAGTACATTAAAGTTGGTAATGGTGTTGAGAAGTTTGACGGAAATCTTGTAGAGGTTTCATTATGTCTTTCTGATATTCCACAAGAGCATCGTTTCCAGTACGAAGGTAAATGGTATGTTAGGTTGAAAGTCAATAAGAATATTGACGGACCAAGCGAGTATGGTAAAACACACTACGTAACTATCAATGAGTGGAAACCTGATCCGCAGGCAAAGAAAGAGCCTGTAACACAAGCAGTTCAACCTGACACAGCTCAGGGTACAGATCTGCCTTTCTAAGATATGTTTGGATTGCCGAAAGGCACTACATATGATTGGGAGGTTTGACTGATAAGTGGTTTGCCTCCCTTTTTTATGTAGTTTATTGTGACACTTATGACAGAACAAACAAACAATAACCAATAATATATTTTATACTCTCAATATAATTTTATATATTATTTTTCTATTATTTTTTTGTCACTTCCGTCACTAAAAGAATTAAATAAAATAAAATAGAACAATGGAAATCACTATATTCAAAGATATAAAGGAGACCTCTCAGCCTTTTTATAGACAAGCCATAGTAATCCTTCAGAGGATCAAAGATGGTGCGTCTAAGGAGCTTGTAAAGAGAATCAGGGACGAGAAAGATAAAGAGAAGGTCAACGCTTTGAAACAAAAATTACCAGCTGTATGTTTTAGTGGTAATTTTACAAAGAGAAATGATAAGTCTTTAAATCAACATAGTGGTTTGATTTGTTTGGACTTTGACGGATACCCAAGCAACAGAGATTTATTACAAGAGAAAGAAAGGTTGTCAAAAAATAAATATGTTTACTCAGTATTCATATCTCCTTCCGGTAAAGGTTTAAAAGCTATTATAAAAATACCACCGATTGCTGACAACCACAGAAGTTATTTCAATAGTTTAGAAAAACATTTTAAATCAGAATACTTTGACAAGACATGTAAAAATTTATCACGTGTTTGTTATGAGAGTTATGATCCTTTAATACATATCAACGAGACCGCAAGTGTTTGGGATAAGCTGGAAGAAAAAGAATACACAGAGATAATAAAGAATGTAGATCTACAAACCATACCAGTTACAGATGAAAACAAAATAGTTGACATACTTGTTAAGTGGTGGCAGAAAAAATATCCAATGACTGAAGGTCAACGAAACAACAATGCATACGTTTTAGCCAGTGCGTTCAACGACTTTGGTGTAAACAAAACTTTAGCTGAGTTTGTATTGAATGGTTTCCAAACAAAAAACTTTAGTAGATCAGAAATAAAAAGGACTATTGAAAGCGCATACTCCCAGGTGCAGAACTTTGGCACCAAGTATTATGAAGACGAAGACAAAGTCAACATGATCAAACACAAATTAAAAAGAGGAGTATCTAAAAAAGAATTACGTACACAGCTTACAGAACTTGACTCTAATATTGTAGAGAATGTAATCAACAGATTAGAAGAAGAGCAGTCAAACCATAAGTTCTGGACCAAGAATGACAAAGGTGTAATAAAGATTATACATATATTATTTAAACATTTTTTAGAAGAGAATGGATTTTATAAGTTCTGTCCAGAAGGTAGTAAGAACTATGTATTTGTAAAAGTAACTAATAACTTGATTGATCACACAAGCGAAAAAGAAATCAAAGATTTTATTTTAGATTATCTATTAGACATTGATGACTTGTCGGTGTATAATTATTTTGCTGAACACACCAGGTATTTTAGAGAAGAGTTTCTTACTTTGTTAAGTTCAATAGACGTATACTTTATTGAAGACAAAAAGAATACCACCTATCTATACTATCGTAATGGTGCAGTTGAAATAAGTAAAGACAACATAAAGCAAATAGATTATTTAGACTTAGGCGGTTACGTATGGAAGGACCATGTGATAGATCGTGACTTTGCATTGTGTGAAAGTATTGATTGTGATTATCAAAAGTTTATTCAGAATATATGTGGGGGAGATGATGATAGAATAAACTCTATGAGATCTACAATAGGATACATGCTTCATGGCTGGAAAAACTTAGCGTATTGTCCAGCTGTTATATTAAATGATGAAGTAATATCTGACAACCCAGAAGGCGGAAGCGGTAAGGGATTATGGGTCAACGGCCTCAGCCATATGAAGAAGGTAGTAATAATAGATGGAAAGTCTTTTAACTTTGAAAGATCATTTGCATATCAGTTAGTAAGTGCCGACACCCAGGTCCTATGCTTTGATGATGTTAAAAAACATTTTGACTTTGAACGTTTGTTTTCTGTAGTGACAGAAGGTTTGACGTTGGAAAAGAAAAACAAAGACGCTATCAAAATTCCTTTTGCTAAATCTCCAAAGATTGTAATCACCACGAACTATGCTATCAAAGGTAAAGGCACCTCATTTGAAAGACGTAAGTGGGAGCTTGAGTTAGCTCACCATTATAATAAAGATTACACACCGCTTGAAGAGTTTGGAAAACTTATGTTTGGAGATTGGAATGACGAAGAGTGGTGTCAATTTGATAACTACATGATTAAATGTTTACAATTATATTTAGAAAAAGGATTGCAGAAGAGTGAATTTGTAAACTTAAAAGTCAGAAGACTATCAGCTGAAACATGCCATGAGTTTATTGAATGGTGTGGTGTGCTGGAAAACAACATACATGAAAAATTAAAACCAGCTGGAAAGATAGCGAAGCAAGAACTATACCATGATTTTATAGAAGACAACCCAGACTTTGCACCGAAATCAAAATTAACTGTGAGCCGTACAAGATTCAACAAATGGCTTGTAGCGTTTGGTTTGTTTGCTTATGATTGTGAACCGGAACAGGGTAGAGATAATAGCATGAGGTGGATAAGATTTAGATTGAAACACGAATTAGAAAAACAGACAGACTTTGAATTTTAAACTACGAGATTATCAGAAAAGGATTGTGCGTCAAGGCACCAAGGTAATAAAAGATCATGGCTTTTTATACTTAGCCATGGAAGTCCGTACGGGTAAAACTCTTACAAGCCTGTCTATATGTTCTAAACTTAACGCTTATAATGTTTTGTTTGTTACAAAGAAAAAAGCAATATCAAGCATACAAAATGATTACAGACTTTTGAATCCTAATTATAGTATCACTGTAATTAACTATGAAAGCTTACATAAAGTGTCTCATGAGACAATGTTTGATTACTTGATCTTAGATGAAGCGCATACATTGGGTGCGTTTCCAAAGAAAAACAAACGTTGTGAGACAGTTCAACGTCTCATTAATATACATAGGCCAAAGGTAATACTATTGTCTGGTACACCTACACCGGAATCATACTCACAAATGTTTCATCAAGTTCATGCCATACCAGGAAATCCATTTCAAACTTTTAAAAACTTTTATCAGTTTGCTAAAGTTTATGTAAGGGTAAAGCAAAGAAAGATTAACAGTTTGTTTATAAACGATTGGTCTGATGGACTACGAACTATCTTAGATCAAATGAAACCATACACCATATCTTATACACAAAAGGAAGCAGGCTTCATAGTAGACACAAATGAAAAGATTTACTTTGTCGATATAGATCCTGCAGTACAAAAGATTATTAGTGAACTTAAAAAAGAACGAGTGGTCCAGGGTAATGAAGAAGTTATATTAGCAGACACACCAGTAAAACTCATGACTAAAATCCATCAGCTTTGTTCTGGTACTGTAAAGTTTGAAAGCGGTAGATCTATGGTGTTTGATCTTACCAAAGCCAAGTATATACGTAAAAAGTTTGAGGGTAAAAAGATTGCTATCTTCTATAAATTTAAAGCTGAACTTGAAGCTTTGAAAGAAGTTTATGGCGATTTGTTATGTGAAACGTTAGAAGAGTTTAACACCACCGGCAAGACGATTGCATTACAAATAGTGTCAGGACGTGAGGGTATAAGCTTACGAAAAGCTGAAGCATTAATATATTATAACATAGACTTTAGTGCCACAAGTTATTGGCAGTCAAGGGATAGAATGACAACCAAAGATAGATTGTATAATAAAATCTATTGGATCTTCTCAAACAATGGTATAGAAAAAGACATATATAAAGCGGTAGTAAAGAAGAAAGACTATACGTTAAATCATTTTAAGAGAGATTTATTAACTTAGTATGACCGAACAACAGATACAAACAAAAAAAATTAAAGAGTTAGAGGCTGAAGGATATTTTGTAATCAAGTTAAAGCTAACAAACAAGAATGGTATACCAGATCTACTGGCTATACCTAAAGACTCTGACGTTTTATTTGTAGAAGTAAAAGGAAAAAAAGGTAAAGTATCTAAATTACAAGAGTATAGAATTAAAGAACTAAAAGATCATGGAGTTAGAGTTGAAGTATACAAAGGAGATTGAATACGAAGTTGAAGATTCGTTTATGATTACATTGGAAAATGCTAATCCATTTGTAGCATATAAAGTTGCAATGTATATTGAAGAGCATCTACCAACTATACCTAATAATGATTTTCATACACACCTAATGGCTGGGATCATACACGACAACAACAAGCCTTATCCTTTTGTGGTTGAATGTTTGAAGACAGCTGATACACCATTAATATTTACAGACTTAAAATTCATTTCTTTAAATGAATACTTAGATTTTATAAACTTAAATTCATATATCAAATCAAATGACAAATCTAAATCCAAACAGCGTAATATATATAGCGGAAAAAATACTGGGACTCGACCTACTATCTAACAGTCGCAAAGAAGAATACATTGAAGGCAGAGCTATTGTATACTATATACTAAGACATAAACTCGGTATGACTTATCAACAAATAGCCAAAGTTTTTAACAAAAACCATGCAACTGTACTCCACGCTCTCAAAGAATGGCCTTATATGGTTAAATATAATAGCCAATTAGACGCAAAGAAAGATCAAGTAGTAGATTATATCAATGAAAACTGTACACCAGATAAGGACGGAAGAAAGGATATTAAGATTAAAGCTTGCGAGGACCAAATATTTTTGTTAAATTCAAAGATAAAGGAACTAAAAAAAGAATTAAACGAATTATATAATAAAAAACATGCACGCAGATTGTAAATACACATACGAAGATGTAGATAAAATTTTAGGGTATGTTACTTGGTCAGACAGAAAAAAGATCGACACACTCAAACATATTGATTGTGTTATGTACTGCAACTTGGGAATTGATAGTACGATAACTGAAAAAAAATTAGTAAAACAACGATCAAGAAATATATATAAAGCCATTAAAGGCATAGACGAAGGTTTAGGAAAACTATTACTTGATTGTATGGATAGATAGAAGATGGCCCATATATCTCAGGACGATGTGAATACAATAGCTCACATAAATCATGTGACTAACGGACTTCACGACCTTTCTGATGAGCTATATGAGGATCTAATGGAGAGAGAAAACGAGAAAGCTAAACAAACCGCACAACACATCTGCAAGCTCATGGCAGAGTTGATTCAATCCCTAAGTGACGACATATGAAAAAAGAAACTGCCCAAGAGCTTCGTGCTTTTGCTGAGACTATTGCACAAAGATATTCCAATACCAATAGAGAATGTAATCACAACAATGAATCGTTTGGTGTAGATGAAGTAATACCTACATCAGATCATTCTGCTGTTATAAATTTTAAAAAAAATACAGGTAAGATTGCTGTAGCTTTTGCTTACTACATTACTAAAGGTCGGTCGAAGGGTTGGAAGTATTTTTTCCCAACTGATTCCCACGTGAACGGAATGCAGGCATTCCTTTTTTATAAGTTACAAGCGGAGAGGTTAAACTATAATAAGAATTAAGCATCTTATGTTCTTTTAATTCGCCACACTTTTCATAATCTTCCAGGTCCTCAAAGTATTCTATTAATACATCAAACACATCATCATCCATTGACACCACTGGTTTTGTTGGGTTGAATATAAAAGCCGGCTGTACATTTTTTTCAAGCATTTCTTCGTAGGTTTCTTTACCTGTTAGAAGCTTGTAGCTGTCAACCATAGTTCTATGTTCGTCAAAGTATTGCATCAATCAATTAATAAATCATCTTCCGGTAAGAAACCATCATCTTCTAATGTATCATCCTGTAATATATCTTCTTCGATTAGCTCCCCATTTCTTCTTAACTCTTCGATCTGTTCTTTAGTTAATATGTTTGGGTTCTTAGCAAACCTTTTCTTTACAATAATTCTTCTTATGTCTTTGTAAAATGGAAGTAAACCTAAGTTACCTAAAACTTCTATTGTCATTCTATTAACTAATTCATCCTCTGCTTTCTTTCTTGTTTCTCTTTTCGATGCACCTGTTGCACTGGTTGATAATTGTACTATTCTTGATAGGGTTTTAAACGCTGGTCCATATGGTCCTAAAAACATATTAGCTCCTATGTCTGCTAATGATTTAGATTTGAAATCATCAGGGTTAATAATAGCAAATACCATCGAGTGTATATATGGATCATATTCTACATTGTCTCTTAGATCTCCAAACTGTTGTCTGTTTAATTCTTCTATACCTAAATTTAAAAACGCAGTAGGTATGTTACCCATTGAACCTCTACCTATGATTGACAACATAGCTCCAAGAGTTTGTCTTGCAAGCAAATCTTCAAAGTCATCTTCTCTGTAATCATCTGCATCAAATAGTTCATCATCTAATAAGCTGGTTAACATTGTATACGTTACCATGTATCCTGACATTCTTCCTATAACACCAGCCATTAATGCAGCAGCCTCTGCTTTACTTAAATCTCCTTTATGAAACATAGAGTTGATTGCATTACGAGCTGTACCAAATTCGTATAAAGAGAACCTTGCCATGTAAGAATTAGCCATTCTATAAATAGCCTTCAATGCACCGTCATCTACATTTCTCATGTTCTTTATGATACCATCAAATGGATTGTTAGATGTTGCCAGCGTTACAGTCTTAGCATCAGCTTGTGCGGTCGCTGTATTTCTTGCGCTGTCGTATTTTTTATCTAAAAATTTTGAGGTGCCATCTGCTATCTTTTTATATTCAGCAGGTGTAATTTTTATAGTTTCGCCTGTTTGTTTTTTAACCTGCGCTTCAAATGCAGATGCCCAGGATGCAAACCATAAAGGTCTTGCCATCATTTGATCTGGGAATGTAATAATTTTTGAAGCTATTTTATCAGTAACAGCAGCGGTTTGTTTTACACCAGTGAATTTTAAAATTTGTCCTATTACATTTTGTACTCTTGATACACCCGCACCTTTCTTTGAATTTAAGCCACCATAGTCTGTCATTTGAGAATGCTTCGATTGTAATGCATCACTATCAAATAACTTTGATGTTTGTGAAGACCTAAGCTTTTCCATAATATCAATACCTTGAGTTACATTCTTAGGATTAAAAGACATCTTACCAAACCTACCAAAAGCTCTAAGTGCCAGCTTTGGATTGCTCATCATGATAGCCAAGTTACCCATTACTTCTGCACCAGATCTTAATACAGATCCTAAAGCAGCTTGGTATCCCAGTCTTTGTATTCTTAAATTATTAAGTAAACCTGTGTGTGCATTGTCAATTAATGATCCCCTAAATATTGTAGTCATTAATTCTTTCTTAGCTTTTTTTATAGCTTTGACTGCTTGCACTGATTCTTTAGTTCCATCTTTTTTTAGTTGTTGTTCTAATAAATTTAACGTACCATCAACTTCTCTTACAACCTGTGTCATTTCTGCATCAAGTAAAGTTTCTTGCGCACCTCTCATAGCAGAATAACTTGGATCAAAACTAATTGGCTTTGCTCCATTCGTTCTTTCAACTATAGTCCCTGACTTAGTTTGAACAGTATTCAAAAATCTTTTTAATTTATTTGTTAAAGAAGATTCTCCTTCTTTCTTAGATTCTAAAACTGCGTGATGATTATAATCGTTTAGTAAATTAATTTTATTCCCATGAAGGTTTGATGATATGTATTGTGCATCTGCCGCTAATGAATTATTCACTTCATCATATAATGCTAAAGCTTTTCTTTCATCAGGCGTAAGAGATGAATCAATCTTTTCCAAACTAATTTGTCCATCCACATCAAACTCAGCTTTTAATTCTTCTAATATTTTTAAATCAGTATCGCTTAATAACTGATCTTGTTTTATACCTTCGATTGTAGCATCAATAAAATCCATAGCAGATGGAGCTTTTGGATTTGACTTTCCATCTACAGTGTTAGCTTCATGTTCACGTTGCAACTGCAACATTCTTATTTTATATTTCTTTTTAACTACTTCATTTGTAGACCTACCAGTCCTACTCAACTTTCTGGCTTTACTTAAACCATCATATTCTAATATGTTGTCTGCCGCATCTACCTTCGCTTGAAGTTTTGTAAGTTTTGTTTTTAAAACTTCATAAGATCGTGCAAGCTTTCCAAATGTTTGATTGTAAATATTTTTCTTTCCTTTGTTACCCAATACATCATCAAGGAAAAACGTAGATAGACTTCTAATTCTTTCTGTTAAAAATCCTCTATCTGTTTTAATACCTTTTAATGTACTATATAAATTTATTATACCATCCACATATTTATTTCTTGTAAATGGTGTAAGAATAGGCTTTAGTTCTTTTGCGCTTTCTATATTGTTTAGCTTTGTATTAAGATCTGTTACAGCTTTGCCTGCAAAACCATTCTTAATATTTTTCATAACTTGTTTCAACAACATAACATCAGAGTAGTCCATTGTACCATCTTTCTTTTCTCTGGCTAATTCCAATATTTGCTGCGCACTTAAACCTCTTAATCTTCTTGCTTGTTCTCTTGCTCTTGGGTCTACTATATTATTTATATCAGCATTAGATATGTCGTTACTTAACTCAACGATCTCACTAACTTCAGCGTCCACGTCTATATCTTTCGTAGCTTTTTCTGCTACAACAGCTTCCATGTCTGCGTCTAAGTTTGACTCAACAGCGTTTAAGACATCTAAAATTTTTGGTAGTGTTTCATTTGGTGGCTGTAGATCTAAAA
>CEON01104585.1_pt1 | contig 14443 bp, 30 predicted proteins | sample 530291 | NCBI WGS metagenome assembly CEON01 (sample SAMEA2619888, study PRJEB7988) | marine metagenome | biome: marine biome (ENVO:00000447); feature: surface water layer (ENVO:00002042); material: "saline water (ENVO:00002010), including plankton (ENVO:xxxxxxxx)" | depth 5 m
CAAAAGGTTCCTACCTACCACCGCTTAATTCCTTGCTCATACAGGCCGCTAGAGAGCGATTTAAGTAAACAAGTGTATCTTCTATCAATGCTTGCTCAATTTGTAATCTTCTTCCTTTTTCCCTAAGTTCTGCACATTTGTTTTCATATTCTGCAATTAGACCTTTCAAAACAAGTTTATCGTATTTTACACCCATTACTCTTCCTCCTCGTCATCTAAATGATATTCGATGTATCTTCCGTCATCACCTCTAACATCTTCCCTAGCGTACACTTCTCCATTACATCTATTGCATTTTACAACGACTTCAACTTCATCGAAGTTATCAAACACTTCAACGAGTTCAAAATCATGACCTATCTTTTTGCATTGTTTTACACTCATGCTTTATTCCCCAAATACTTCTTTCTCAACATTGTAATTACTTCATCAACAACGTCAACTTTGTCACGTTGAAAAGTCCAGTCAACAATAGGTACAACATCACACCAATCATCTCCGGTATAGTCAACTGCTACTGTCTGCTTACTCTTAGTGTCACGATTAAACAAGGTTACATTACACCCTTCATAATTCTGAGATTGATATGTAACTTCATCAATATCACTGTATAATTCTTTTTGCTGTTCTTTATTCATGTCGTAATCATAGCACAAAGTCATCCAAACTACCTCATAACCTCGGTTAGTCATTTCGGTAAAAAACTCGTACAAGTTGTCATCAAATTTAGGCTTCCATCTTCTTTCTTTTCTCATCATTTTTATTCCTCCTCAATAACTGGGTGTTTGTCCTCGCATAAACAAGGTGTCTGTCTCCAAATGTGATAATTGTAAACGTTGTATTTCTCACCACAATCTGAGCATGTTTGGTTAGTAAAACTAAACTTCAAACCGCCTTGCGTCTTCATTCGACTTTCTATAACTTTTAGCATTTCTTTGTCTCTAAGTCGCATTCTTATTTCTTGTGCTTTTGTTTGTTTCTTGAATCTTGGCGTTGTCATTTTCATTCCTCCATTATTTTTTGTTCTTCCATCATTTCTTCATATCCTACTTCTTCTTTTGTTTTCATTTCGTATTTCATTTATCTAGCCTCCATAGTTGTTTTAACGTCAGTCCAAACAGAATTTTTACAACCTGTTTTCTTCTTAGTTACTTTTGATTCAGTGAACATTGTTACTTCGACATCTGTCGCCATATCAGTCATACAACTTTTATGAACTTGAACTACTACTTCGTTATTACAACCAAAAGTAGTTTTTTCAAAATCACGGAAATTAACACCTACTGTCATTCCGTTGGGTAAAATAATATCTACCCTTTCACTCATCATTCCCGAAGTCGTTGAACACCATACCTTTCCTTCTTTCACTATAATTCTATTTTCCATATCTTCTCTAAATGCCATATTTCATTCCTCCTAGTCCGTTATTTCTGTCCGGTCCTATCTTTCGCATTGTATAGTCATATATAAGACTTGTTAAGATAAGAAGATTACATGATGTGATTTTTGTTAAGGGGCTTGGGAGGGGCGAACCCTCTCCCAAACCCGTTAGCCTATCGGCGAGATTCAAATCGAAACCAATTCAAACGGTTTCCCATCTGTAAGCGAAACCTGCGGGTGATTTCTCAGATTCCACTTTTGAGATGGTAAATGTCTTACCTTCGATTTCTTGCTTCTTACCGGAAGCGTTCAACAAAGATAGACAACCGTTTTGGAAACCGAATTTACCTTTGAGCCATAGAGTGTTCCCTTCAAGAGTTTCGCTAGAAACATCGGCAACAATTCCGCCATTGGCAGTCTCGGTCAATTTTTCGAAAGTCACTTCATGAGAATCGCCGACGGCCATTCCTTTGAAGTTCATGTTCAATCCACTTGGTTGATTCAATACATTACCCCAATCAATACTTATTTTCTCACCTCCCTTTATCTCAGTAGTTGTACCTAAATGTCGGTAGTTAATTAAGATACCGATTTTAAACAATAGCGATATTAAGCGTTTAAAGGGGTCTATCTCGTTAAGAAATGGTTTCGGGTATGATATATTATATTGTTTTATTTCGTAGATTCTAAGCGTTTTACATTTTCAACAGGCTTGCAGTATCACATTTTCATTTATTTAACGCTCGGCCACTTTCAACGTAAAAATAAACGTAAGTCGCCGTTAAGTTCACAAGTCGAAAAGACGTTTCCATTTAGATTTCTTCGGTTTTCTGAAATTTTTATCGGGAAGTTCAACAGGTTCCATCGAAGTAAATTTTGCTTTTTCCATATCGAACCAAACGTAAGAAAATTCTCTCGACCTCATAGATTCTGAATGTTCGTCAAAATCTACGCCCCATCTTCTAGTAAGTGTATCGTAATCAACAGGCATGGTATTGAACAAAAGGAGGTTACTCATGTTCGCATCCGTCCATCTATTGATGATTGGACGTTGTGAAATAAATACAGGTTTGATTCTTTTCGCTCTACCTTGAAGAGATAATCTTTTGAGAGAATTAGGAATTTTTGTAGGAGTAATCAAAATCGAGGCTTCATCTAAAATAAATGAAAATGAAGTCTCCGGTTGTGAATCTGAAAGTTCAAACATATAATCTACAATTGCAGAAACTTGACCTTCAAGAAAATCGACATTCGGCCAAAACAAAGTAACTCTTTCTTTTCTGATAGATTTGAAAGCGTTATCAATTGATAGAATCGGTTCAGCAATCAAATCATAATCGCCTCGTTGCGTTTTTGGGTCTATGATAACAAATCGGTGAAACTCTCCAAATTTAGGACTTTTTACGGCTTCTTGAAGCGTTGTGATAACTGCCGTTGTTTTACCCGAACCGGACAGGCCCGCAATCAATGAACCTAAGTGTTTTCCGTCGGGGTGATATAATCTCTCAAGGCTTAAGGTCTGCTTCATCATAATCAACTTCTGTAACTTTCTTTTTCTTTCTGCGGAATATTCTTGATAGGATTCCTTTTCTCTTTTTGTTTGGGTCACGGTTTTTCAGAACGTGAGAGACAGGAGGTGCATAAGCACTTGATACTGTCATTCCCCACACCATCAACGGATTTACAGGAATCATCAAACCGTAATGGTCGAGCATCATCATAGTGGATTCTTCAAGCGTATCATAATCTGCTTCGGGTCTTTTCAATTCCCAATCGGGTTTAGACATTACACCTCTTCCCCAATGCGTAATTAATCTATCAACAACTTTGAATCCGTATCTTACAACTTGACCTTGTGTTTGAAGTGCCATCGCACCTAACTTTTTTCGATTCATTTCAGAAACGGGTTTAGGAATTGTTCTTGGGATTGGTTCCTCGCCATCTTCGTCATCTTCCCATTCAATTCTTCCCCATTGAGGTTCTTCTTTTTCTTCTGATTCTTCAATAGGAATTTCAATAGGTGGAGACTCTACAACTTTGGGTTGTGTAGTCTCAGCATTTACTTTTTTGAAATGTTTGTAAATTGCATTTCGTGATTTACCGTTTCCTTTTCCATGTCCGTAGTCGTCAAAGGTTGACTGAAATTTTCCTTCATCATACGGATGCTTTTCAACTCTACTCATTGGTTTTCCTCCTGAAATTTTTGTACCCTTTCATCAATACTTTTGTCAACTGCCATTCCTAGCATTTTCTGAACTCTTCTATCGTTGTGAACTGCGATTAATGCTTGACGAAGACATTCCATAGGGTCTTGACCTTCAAATTTCAATTTGTTGTAAGTAATGCATAATTTTCCTAAAATGCCGAACATAATCGCTTGACCTTGAATTTCCATTCCATGCCTGTAATCGTATAATCTATCTAACAATTCTTTGAGGTTCGGCCAACTGTTTACAAGTAAACAATCAATCAAATGCCAAACTTCTGAATCCTCTTCCCATCTATCCGCCATGACTGTCAACCTCCGTGTGTAGTCCATTAATCCTTCGATGAGGTCTTGATGAATACCAATTAGAACTTAAATCTCCAAATGTCTTAGCAGTATCTCCATTCCAAATTCGTTTAGTCGAATCTCCAACTGCCGTAATTGAATACACTCTATCATCAAAAACATTCATCAATCTGATATTTGATTTTGCTCTAGCCTCTTTTGCTGAATACGGTTTGTTTACTGTAACAGATAACATACTTTCAAAATGATTATCTTCGCAAAATCCGAATAAACCATTTTCACGATAATTTCTCAAAAAGTAAGAAGAACTTCCACGAAATACAGTTTTCGTTTTTGATTCGTTTCTGATAGAATAAACGCCGGACATTTGAATTAACATTTCGCCTTCTCCATCTTCTTCCCATTCACCTAGAGTATAAGGTGCGGGAAGAGGTCTTGGAGGTAAATCATGAATAAATTCCTCTCTTCTGAAAACGATTCCATCCGTAGCAATTGAAACCGCTTTATGATTTTGAAGTCGAACTGCTTCCGCAATTCTTGAACGTGTGAATCCTGTAATAGTCGAGCAATAGAAAGGATTCCACAGAGAACCTATTCTACCGTTCGTTTTTTGACACGTCTTACCGAAAATCGAATTGATTTGAATCTTGGCGACCTCATAACTGACCGAATTTTTAGGACTATGTTCTTTCATCTCGTAAAATTTCTTGATGAAATTTCTAAAAGGTTTGTTAGTTGATGTCGGTTGAAATCTAAACCATTCTCCCACGATAAACGTCGTGTGAGGCCATTTACGGGCTTCTATTATTTCATCGGCAGTAAACCACCCCGAAATCATTTGTGGGCCTACAAGAGTACCTAGAGGACTTGTTTTCACTAAAGGATAAAATTCTAGTCCTTCTTTGAAATTTACAAAAACTTCGGCAAATCCTATATCCATCGGTTTTCTATTATCACACCATTCCCACCAACATTCTTCACTAGAATCTCTTATCCAAAATCCTTCGGAAACGTCGTCAAGGTGATACATAGTATAAGGGTAAGCAGAAGTCAAATCGAAAGCCACTACATCATCAACATAACCCGACCCGCTTACTTCAAACCATCCTCCCTGCATGGCTGACCAAGCCGCCGACAGTGCATTCATTCCAATCTTAGTTCGTCGATAAGGATTGATGGTAGGAATTTTAGAAGAATCTATCAAATTCCGTTGAGCCACATTCGCTAATGAATAAGGACGAATAAAACGAATATTCAAAGAATCGTAATCATTCCTCTTCTTTCTTGCTAATCTTCCGGCTAAGATAGCGTCTTTGATTGCATATTTTTCAATGTCTTCCCGATATTTATTACGATAATTTTCATCGCCTAATTGAGTTACATCTAAAACCGAACCATCAAAACAGACTTCAATTTTAGTTTCATTGAGATATTCTTTAGCCATATCATTCAATCTTCTTTTACCGTAAAATTGAGAAATATCCCACCATACACAAGGGCCGAATTTATATTGACCTAGATACCAATCAATCGGTTTCATCTCAAGCATTTTACCTTCAAGGTATCTTATTTCTATCATTTCACCTTCTACAATAGGTTCTTGTTTAGTCGATTTCACATTGATAATTATTTCACCATGCTCAAGAAGATGTAAAATTGATTCTTCTTCCCAATGGTGAAGAATTGCATTCACATCAAATTTCAAATTCCAAAAGAAAAATTCTTTGGTTGATAATCCTCTAGCACTTTTTGATTTTCTCTTTTTGTCTTTCTTAGTCGCTTTTTTACCTCTCGCCCATTTTTGAGCATGGTCTTTAGAATAAAGAACTTTGATTAAATCAAGAAATGAATCAATATAGTATGCGCCTTTTTCAGTAGAAAATATCCAACATTTACCTTGAATAGTTTCTGTATCTGCGCCCATCATTTTCCATTCGGCCAAAGAATTAACCGCACTTTTCTTTCTACGCTGCTTTTTCAATTCCGGCATTTCTTTTCTAGGAAGTTCTAAACCTTCTTTGAAAAAATCTGCAATATCGACCATAAATATCACGCAGTACCATAACCGGCTTCCGCCAATCTTTCTCGCCAATCATCCCACCAATCTTTATCCCGACCTTCTTCTAAGGCTCGGTCACGTTCAACGAATAAACTTTGAATGTCATCATATTCAGCCTCAGTCATCGGTTGAAATTCTACGGCTGCTTGACGTTTTTGAGATTCGGTTCCTGTTTCATTGATGTTGTCAAGTAATCTTTTTCTTCTTCTGTTTTCCTTATTGACTACCTTGAATTCATCAGCCTCACCTTGTCTGTATTTGAATTTGCCAGTTTGTTCATCTCTAAATTTTGGAACGATATTATCTTCTGTCCTTCCTCTTCTGATTACAGACTGTTGAACTTTTTGACTTCTAGGAATAGTTTTACCACTCGCCCAATTTTTGATAGTACGTTCAGTAACACCGAAATCTTTCATCATTCGTTCAGTCTTTCCTAATTTGATAGCGGCTTCCGCACGAATTCTTATTGTATTCCTAGTTGAATCTGAAACCATAAATCATCAATCCTCCAATTATTATCAATCCAATCAATAAAGTCCAACGAATTAAATCCAAATCACTTCTTACATCATCAATCGGATTCTCAGTCTTTTTGACTAAGGTGTATGTAATCATCGCACCAATCAAAACGCAAGATAATCCAGTGAGAAGAAGAACCGGAAATGCATTATTGTTCTCCTTCTTCATCATCGTTCATTACCCCTTCACCATAAGTATCGTTTATGATTTGACAGATTCTCGGTGCAGATACTTGAAATTTATCTGCCAAATCTCTCATCGTCCATTCACCCGTTTTGTAAAGAATCGCAATCGCTCTCCTTGATTTGAGGTCTAGTTTTCGTACACGTTTCATCCTAATATCGGCCATGCCTCATCCACGCCTCATCAGCGTATTAATTTACCGATTCTCTCGATGTTAATTTAGCAAAAATCGCAATACCCCTAAAATGACCTATAAACACCCCTAACAGGCAATTCAGTGCCTCAAGCAATAGTCATACCTAAAGTTTTATTTCGTAGCGAGAATCGGTTTTTGGTGTAAAGATAGGCTCGCAGTACCCCGTTTAGATGTGATAAAAAGACGGCCACTTTCAACGCATAATTCGACATAAGTGGCCGTTCTTATCTTACCGAAATCTCTTAAGTATGAGGGGTTTTCCGGCCAAACATGCTTATGCAAGGATTAATGACGGGTGCTACGCTTGGCGCAGTTCTCGGAATGTCAAACGGAATAGTAACAGTCCTCTTCGGAAATGGATTCGTCGAATGGACTATGAGTAACATTGGATTGAACGGGATGGGTGGTCAATAATGGCTGACCCTGTTGGAGATATTGCTAACGCCGGTCTTGGACTTGGTGCTATGATGCTTTATGGTGTCGGTCTTACTGCCGGAATTCTAGCGGTTGGAATGGTTGCTAACAACCTTACCGTTGGTGTCGGAAACACAATCAAGTCAAGGGTGATGGGTTAGATGGCAGTTAATTTGACCAAAATTTACGAAACCTCCACAACCGGAGATTTCCCAACAACCGCCGCTAACACATGGACTCAAGGTATTAATGCACCTTCCGGCCCTATTGAGTATTTTATTTTAAGAGCCGATTTGACTTATGGTGGCTCTACTGCACCACCTTATCTTTCAGATTTTGGACAATTGATTTCAACTTTCAGAATTGTTTTGAATGGTGAAGTTTTGTTCGATTTCCGAAGCGGTAACAATGCTAATGATGGAAATGTAGAGAGTCGATTCAACTACCTTCTGAACAACATTGGTGGCCGTTGCTTTGAAAATCCGACTACTGGAAACGGTTCAACTAAAGAAGCGTACATCGCTATTCCTCTTGGAAAAGTCACTTCCGGTACTGTTGACCGATACGAAGTTATCGTTGGTTGGGCTGCTGCTGCTACTGCGGCTGCTTCCGGTAAACTAGAATACTGGCTTCAATATAATGATTCATTCGCAAAACAGACATACGTCGTACCATCCACGTCCTATACCCATGCTGCTTCAATAGAACAGGTAGTGGTGCGGGTTCCTCAGAATATCAGTGGTGTAGTATCGGCTTTGTATGTTCAAAATGATACTAACGCTGATGAACTAGGTTCTCAAGGTATTCGTGTAAATGGTCTTTCAGACTTCGGTATTGAACCGGAAATGTACCGATGGATTAACGGTGACTTAGGTGGAAGAAACAAATTTGCTCTAGGTGCTACATCAGTAACAGAACAAACTTTCAACATTGGAATAGACGGTGGATTATTGATTCCATTATTCGGTATGGCTGGCGGAGATTTGGTTCTCCAAGTCGATTCAAGTGCAGCCACTACACGTACTTACACTCCTATCATTACTAACGCCGTTGGAAGCCGTGAGAGACAAACCGTAAGACAAACTCAAGCGGCCCCAAGTAACACCGCTACTTCGATTATCCGAGACACACTTGACTAATCAGATTCCCATATTACCCCCCGATAGTGAGGATTCGTTCTGAATCGGGAGTAATAGGGAGGTGTTAAACATGAAGTATGGAGGATGTACCCGACGAATCACACGATATTCAATAGGCACATCTGCCCTTTCAATATCGTTAGGTTCTGGCGCAAGTAAAGTTATTTTTCAAGCCGGTGATGCAGACGTATTCATCGCTTATGACGAAAGTGATTTTGACATAGACCAATATTTTACAATCTTGGCAGGTTCAACATTGATACTTGACCAACCGATTCCAAATCAAGATGAATTGTTATACGTCAAAGCAAATTCTTCAACGACGATTGAGGTGTGGATAACATGAGTGGTATTTCAAGAAGTTCTGTTACTGCTTTACCGAAAACTGGTACTATCACAAGTACGCCCGTTGGTCAAGGTGAATCTCAAACTATTACAGGGGCTAAAGAAGGTGAAACGTGGAAAATCATCGGAATTACTTTCAACAATGAATCGGAAAATAGTGCAGTTATGCGAATTAATATGATTGATGCTCAAGGAAATTTAATTGAATTATCAGATGATACAACATGCGGGGCGACGGCGAGAACCCCATTAAAATCAATTTTTACAACAGGCGAATTGATAGTCGATTATAACGTGAAACTTCAAGCAGTATTTGTAAGCGGTGACGCCGATGCGGTTAGCGTAGATGTGGCGCATGTCAAAATAAATTAAAGAGGTGAGATGATGAGTGATACAATGAATTTATTGGTTGTAGGTGTAATTTTGTACCTAATTTTTATGAAACCTAAAAACGATATGTAAGGTGATTTTGTGAAAGATACTTATCGAGGTAAGGACGTGTGGCGAGATGCTTCATGGTATAGAACTCGTAAAGAATGTCGAGAAGAAAAATCTAAACCTTCAAGAAAATTTTCTCTTGAATGGTTGTGGCGTTGTTTGAAATTAGACGGACTTGAAGATAATCTTCCTGTTGAAGAAAGAAAACATTTCAAGACCTACGGTTACAAATTACAAAAGCGGCGAAGAAAAGGAAAAGACCCTGCAACACCTACGAAGAGAGGAAGACCGAAAGGTTCGGGAATGTGGTTGTATGATGAAAATCGTAATGTCATTGGTCGGAATCCTAAATTCGGGAAGTTTGATTATAATCGTAGAAAAAGACAGATTGACAAATTTGGAGATGATTTGAGGAAGGGATTTTGATGCCTAAAGTAAGAAATCCGTACACAGGTAAGATGATTACCGTTTCTTCTGCCGTTCCTTATGCAGGTAGAAAAGGTGGTAAAAGAGATTCATATTGCGCTCGTACTGCGAAAATAAAGGGTAACTGGAAGAGAAACCCTAACTCAAAGAATTTAGTTCAAAGAAGACGTTGGAAATGCCCTTATGTGGCGGGAGAGTTGAGGTTATGAAATATCCATCATGCGTAATTACTGCTTCAAAGAAAAGCGGTATTCCTAAATCCAAATTATTACAATCTTACAAGAGAGGTATTGGGGCGCATAAAACGAACAGGGCGAGCGTCCGAAATCTTCAAGGAAAGAAATATGCAGGCGGAAAAAAGATGTCTGCACCCCAGTGGGCTTGCGCCCGTGTCAATAAACTCGCCAGACTTAAAAGACGTGCAGGTTATGACCAAGATTTATTGAGGTGATTGAAATGGAAGATAAATTGATTTTTGCAGGTCGAACTAAAACAGGAAAAATAAGGTTGAAAGGTTTTAGAAAGGCTTTTTCAACAATGAAACAGACTGTCAAAGGAAAGGAAAAAGAATATATGTTTTTCAATCCGCCGTCTTTGATGGGTCAAGGTTGGTTTGTTGAAGTGTCAAAGAAATACAGACAAGAGAAGTGATTGATATGCCAAGAAGAGAAAATCCATTAAAGAAAATATATGCCGTTTTGAAATTACCTAGCGGTAGAATAGCAGTAAAAAGAGGAAGTCCATATTCTATGTATGGCCCGCCAATTGATTTGAAAATAAGAAAGAAGTGATTGATATGCCACATAAATTAGTTACTTACAAAAATCATTATCGTGTAAGAAGTTATGTCACAGGTAAATTATTAAAAAGAAAATATCCTAAAACTAAATCAGGTTTAAGAGATGCTAAAGAAACAATTAGTAAATCATATAATCGTTCAAAGAGAGTACGCTCTACACGGTCAAGAAGGGCTAGAAGTAAGAGGAAGTATTGATATGAAATGGAGTTCAAATAATGCGGTTTTTGTGTTACAAGTTGCTAGACCTTTTCTCGCATTTTGTGTAATTCTTTTAATCGCTGATTTTCTTAAACTCACACCTAGAAGTCGAGGGGATTGATATGGATAAATGGGGAATGATAGAAATTATTATCGGGGCTGCGGCTTTCGCATTACTTGTTCGGAGAGTGATGAAAAGATGAAGTTTGGTGGAAGAGGTAACGGAAAAAGACTTTCAAGAAAAGTCAATACCGCTTTTAGAAAAGCCCGTCTTTCTCGCATTGATTTCAAAAGAGCAGGTTTCAAATTCTAGGTGATTCAAATGAGTGACCCGCATGAAGAAACGCAAAACCAAAGATTGAGAGATTTGGAAAAACGTATGTCAAATCTTGAAACTCAAGGTTCTGCTTTGTTAGCAAAAATTGACACACTTTCACAATTAGGAAAAGTTTTGATTTTAGTCGCTGGAACGGCGATTGGAATTCCTGTTGTTGAAATGATGTGAGAAAATGGTAACAGTAAACGATTTGACTAAAAATGCATTGTTGGCGATTACGCCAATTGATGTAGTAAGCACAACAGGTCAGACTTATTCAAGAAGAATAATCGCCGAAGATAATAATGGTACTACATTATCCTTTGATATAGGTTCTGGATTTCAAATGGCCGTTGTCAATCCTAGCGGTATTAATGAGGTTGTGGCAGCAGGTAGATGGACGATTTCTCAAAATGGCCGTTCTAGTGGCCTAGATAGCGACGTTTTATGGTTCGCAGGTGTAGACCCCTATTCATACGCTTCCGGCACTCCTAGCGACGTTCCTTTGCCTAATGCAGCATTAGCCGTTGAGAATTGGAATGCTTATTCAGCAGGTGAAGAAACCGGCCCCGTTGAAGATTATCAAGCGGGAGTCGGTCAAGCGTTACGAGATGATATGAAAGATAGGGATGACGTACCGCCACCAACAGAAAACGATGCTCAAAGACAGAAAAGGTTAGAAGAAGAAAGAAGGGCAAGACAACAAGCAGATTATGAAAGAAGACAGAGAGAAGCGGAAGAACGTGCAGAAGAGGAACAACGTAATCTTCAATCTCAAATTACTGAATGGGAAATTGTTGAATCTACTAATCTTGATGTAAATGCGCCATCAGATGAAAAAGGAGGATTTTCTTATGATAATATCTTCATGTTTGTAAATGGTGAATTCGTTTCACAATTTCAAATTTCATTTGTATCAAGGCAACGCATAGTCGGGGTGATTGGAAACCAGCAAATTGATACTGAATATGGAACTTATTTGGGAAATGTAGAAAATCCTTTTCAAAAATTAGTCGATAGAAATTTTGATTATAATACGGCTTACAATTTTTATCAACAAGAAATAACTAGAGTTCAAGAAGCGATAGGTGATTTTGATGCGAGAGAAGGTTCAACTCAAACAAAAGTTGAATATGAATGGAGATTCAAAGAAATGCCTATCACGATTCAAGAAGCGTTTCTTGAGAATTATGACATTTTGAAAGATAGGTCATGGAGTGGTAACGAAAGGCCCGATACAATTATTTTCCAAAATGGAGGAAGAGTTGTAAAACTCGTCGATAAAGATGCATCGACTGAATTATCCGCATACTTCCGTTACCGAGTGAATGCAGGTGTACGAATCGAAGTTATCTTTGAAACAGAAGCATTGACCCGATTTTTAGCAATAGACGATTCAAAGCCAGACGGCGTAACAAGAGAAGCAAGACAATTTAGATTTACGCAGTATGGCGGAGATAAACTTGAGATTGATATTGATAATGAATATGATGACAGCCGACCATTTTTAATCCAAGTCAAAGGAAAGGATTGGTACTCAGCCGAAGAATTTGATGATGAAGTTTACATCAGTTTTTCAAAAGTTGAAGTTATGGAATGGAAAGCAAAAACTGTTACTAAAGTTCTTGATTATCAAGGTGAAATCATATCAGAAGAAACACAAGAAGATGAATGGAAAAGATATGATACCGCACCGCAAGAGGCTTTAGATGCAATTCCGGCAGATGAGGAATTCAATGCTGCAAGAAAAGAAGATTCTCCAATCGGAGCCGGTGCGCCTATCGTAGAAGCAGAAGTCGATTTAGATGATTTCTTTGTAAAAGCGGCTAGAGATGCAAAAGAAAATTTACCGGAACCTCCAAACTGGAAAATGTTGCTAATTGTTGGCGGTGTTGTAATCGTTGGAACTCTCGCACTCCTAGTTTTTATTAACGCTAGAGCGAGAAGATAGACGGCGAGTTTCGTTTAATTTTTCGTTGTAAGTGGCCGAGCGTTTAAGTAAATAAAACGAGATACTGCAAGCCTATTGAAAATAAAAAACGTGTAAAATCTACGAAATAAAACATTATGATATATCATACCTCAAACCATTTCTTAACGAGATAGACCCCTTAGAATGCTTAATTTCGGTATCGCAGTATTTTGATTCATATTGATTAAGGTAATTTCTTATCTTAACAAGTGTTATATATGACTATACTCTCCTAAGGATAAGAGCCGCCAAGAACGCAGCCAAGGAGGAATAAAAAATGATAACAGACGTACAATACAAAAACGGAAAACTAAAGTCACCTAATGGAGTCGCTAAAGCAATTCATTGGACTGACATTCAAGCACAATTGAAAGAATTAACTTGGAAACAATTCAAAGAAGTTGTTGTTCCAGTTATGGAATATTTTCAAGAGAAGGAGGAATAAAAAATGAAAGAAGATGTAAGATACGAAATAGGAGAATACAAAATACGAAGGGAAGAACACATAAATTCAAGAGGGTTAAACCGAATGATGTGGGTTTTAAGAAAAGACGGTAATATATTATGTGTTTCTAAAACTTGGAATGATTTGGTTTTAGAAATGATGATTTGGTCAGCAGATGCTATGGAGGTTTGAAAATGGGAATACGAAAACAAATATTAGAAGAATTGGATTGTGATATTGAATTTGATGCAGGTAGTGGATATATCCGATACGCTGATTATGGTAACAAGGAGGCGGTAATCCTTGAAATCGTAAGTATGATGACTGATGGTATAATTGGAGTTGACTTTAACGCAGTAGATTTACCAGAACGTGAAGGTGCATGGTTTTACAGAAAGGAGGAATAAAAATGGTTGAATATGATGATAAAGATAATTTAGAAAACCACAAGTGGGATATATTATCTTACAAAGGGCAGTTGTACTATCGAGAAACTTTGTATAATTATGTGCAACTAAATCCAAAAATCAATGTTCTTTTGATTAGGAGGTATGAAGAATGATTCGATGGTGGTTTGTCTGTGATACTGATATAGATGAAATTCCTACACCTTTGAACACATTATCCGTTTTGTTCTCAGTAGATATGGAAGGTATTCGTAAAGACAGGAAAATAGGCACTTTATTCAAAATTAATACAATTACTCAAGGTCAAGTCGAGAAACAGATTTTCACTACATGGAACAGACCTATTCAAAGAGAAAGTTTAGATTGGGAGGAATTAGTTTGATAAAATGTGTAATATGCAGAAGAGAAATGATAGGAATGGGGCATAATGCCTCTCCTCTAGCCGAAGGTAGATGTTGTAACGAATGCAACGGACTTGTGATTATGAGTCGTTTAGCGAGGGTTCAAAATGGCAGTTAGATATAATTCAAGTTTCAGATATGAAGGTAACAATACTTATTCAAGAATGCCTGTAAAAATTAGATTCGTTTGTTCAAAGTGTGAGAATGAGAGAGTTTGGGATGCAGAAAAAATGAGACACGTTTGCGTGGCCTGTATGAGCAAGGAATTAAGCGGTGGTAGGTAGGAACCTTTTG
>CEON01116252.1_pt1 | contig 14411 bp, 16 predicted proteins | sample 530291 | NCBI WGS metagenome assembly CEON01 (sample SAMEA2619888, study PRJEB7988) | marine metagenome | biome: marine biome (ENVO:00000447); feature: surface water layer (ENVO:00002042); material: "saline water (ENVO:00002010), including plankton (ENVO:xxxxxxxx)" | depth 5 m
GCCAATCGATTATGAGTCGACTGCTCTAACCGCTGAGCTAAAGGCCCTTTAAACGTGTGAAGTCACAGTTGATAACGTCAGTAGTTAAGGCTATTTTGATTACGTCTAGCGTAAAAAAGCTTTTGATAACTTTCTGCACTAAGTTGGGCTTGATCACATCGTTATTTTTTAACAGTATTATTTTAAAGCACTTTTTGAAAATGCGACGGCAGATCAGAGAAGATCTTGCTGCTCATTTAGAGTATCTTGATTAAATATAATACTTGGGTTCAACAGCATCTCTCGAAAAACGTTAAACAGCTCTCGGCAAGAGTTAAAATATGTTTTTCTCAATTCTTTGAAAAGGGCTTCTTGATCTTCATTAAAGGCTCCTCGTCGAGTGCCCTTTAAGTCTATGCCGCGAAGCTTTGACTGTTCCCAAACAAAAGGTCGAAATCCCCAAAACCTAATATTGCTTGAGCCTAAACCTCCTCTGTGATGAAAAGAACATAAAGGGATATCGTATGTGCTCACAGACTTCCATTTTGGTAATTCTCCAGAACAAATCTTAGTACCGTCTTCATTGACAATTTGCTTGTATCTCAATTTACCAGCAATTGACACTTCATCTGTTTCACAATTATATTGCACTTCTCCGCGAAGAGTAGATAGGATTGTGTGCATTTGTTTGAACTTAACGTTTCCCGACGTAAATTTAAACTGTCGGCTACCTCTTTTAGCTCTAGACTCATCTGTGAGTCTAAAAACCATCTTTGCTTCATCTGAGAGTTGGCTGGCTATGTGTTCAATATTCTCTTTGATAAAACGAGTATTGTCATCTAGCTCAGGATCATAATCTGCCCAGCGAGCAATATTCATAATTTCGTTATGATCTTTTCTGCGCGTATAACCTTCTTGTAAAGCCAAATCGTTCTTCTTATTCTCTGGATTTTTAAGGTTTAAAGCTATGTTAGGCCTGCTGTTTATCCATTGTTCTAAAGAAATAGGATCGTTTTCGTCTTTTTTCTCTAGTTTAGAATGGGTAGCAGCATTTGGCGCGCATTTTTGACTGATAGTTCTAATGAACATATCATTAGTTTTTGCATCGCTCAAAAACTTATCTATTTCTTTTTTGGTTAAGGGTTGGGATTTAGACAAACGCGTCCTCGGGGTAAAATGTGAATCTTCTATCAAAAACGTAAAACCTCTGTATTGAGGATCTTTCGCTATTTGTAAAAAGCTCTCTTTGTCATATTTAACTGCTTCCTCTTTAGGATTACTAGAGTTATGCACAAAAAAAGAGTTATTTCCTGCGTCTGCGAACAAAGATTTTTTTTGTTTTATTCTCCGTGCCACTTCATCTCGCACGGCCTTTTTGTTTTTTGTATTAATCATTTTGATATCTGACAAGCTCCGGTACAATACCACTTGTTGCCAAAATTTTAAAATTATTTAAGAACCCTATAACTATCGCTGTCTTCGTGAAAGGTGCTAATCTCTAAAATTGAAGCACCTACAGAAGACTCTAGTCTATGAGGGACATTTCTGTCAAGAGAAAAAGCATCGCCTTGAGATAAGCATATAATACTTTCTTCTGTAGTCTCAGTGTCAATTGTGGTTAGCTCCATATCCCCCTCTAAAACATAAAATGTTTCATGTTTTTTTGAATGAAAATGTAATGAGGTGCCACACCCCGGCTTTATATTAAGTATTTTGCCGCAGTAGTCGTTCTCGCGATTGTTAGCTATCCAAAGCTCATCGCCCCAAGGTTTTTGTACTTTTTTAGTATTAATTATCATCTAACCAACTTTCCATACAAAATTCGTCGCTACCACATCCATCTAGATTAGGAGTATGTATTGAAGCCTTTTTGCTAAACGAACGATTTGTGATCATTTTGTATGTTTGAAATGCCCTAAAATCTTTTCTATGTCTATAGTAAATTGATTTTGTCTGTTGTACATCAAAGTTATTTGAAGAAGCAAATTGTTCGACAGCTTTTTTCAAAAGAGAGTCAAAAGGTAATCCGTTGTTTTCAATGAAAAACACAGGATTAAAGTATGAAAAATTATGCATGAAGTTTGCGTCATATCTAAAATTATTTTGATAAATAAACGAGTCGTAAAATGGTATGGCCATAGAAAGATTCTTTTTAGACCAAAGTTTTTTTAAGTCTTTCTCATCTATTTTTCCGTCGTGATCGCAATAAATTGAAGAGTAAATCTTGTATAGGTTTTTTACTCCTGCGTCATTATTGGCAAATATAATAATCTTGTGATGGGGAACACGGTCTTTTTCAACTTCATAGTCTTGGCACAGATTTACCCTTATCCCAAAAATTAAATGCAAATTGTTCTGTTCGCATCTGCGCTTTGCTTCTAAGAAGCCGTGCATAGAGTCTTCAACTAAGACAACTTGTTTGAGTCCTGCATCCAAGGCAATATCTACAACGCTATCTGGCCCTCCCTCTTTGGGCTCGCCTAAAGTTAGGATAGACTTTCCTATGCTGTAATGAGTTTTAAATAATGGCAAAACCATACGCTTAATAAAACATATGTCGAAGAGTGTGTCAAGTAAAATTCCAACGAGGGCATCCGCTGTATTTCATTTTCTTGATTGTGTCTGTAGAGCGTTGCATTTTTTTAAGAACAAAATAATTTTCTGGAAATTCTGTTTTTAGCGTTTTGCCGTTTTCATCAATTAAAGCATAATAATCAAAAGGGAATTTGTAAACGCAATGCCACATCGGATTACCGTCTTTCTTCAGTTGCCCTCTATATTTAGCAAAACCACAAACAATTTGACCCCCGAAACTTCCGTCTTTTGGTCGAGGCTTGTCGGCAGCGTAAGACGCTTTAGCATGGCGCTCAGAAAATTTTTCCAAATAGGACTGAGACTTTGTTAATTCTATTTCAAATTTGTCCAACTTCGAGTCATTCAATTTTTTCATTTTCATTGTACCTTCGGAAGTTAGGTCAAATTTTAAAAATAAAAATTCACTGGTCCTGTTTTTGTAGTCGGGAAATAATTTTCTTACAGCTAAACAATAGATATAATCTTGCAGGTTTTTTGTTTCGTCTTCTCCTTTGAAAACTTGTTTGCTTGTTTTAAAGTCTCGAATGATTGCGGACCTCTTGCTCTTGTATAAAAAAAGTTTATCGATGAAACCTTTGATGCAGTAATCTTTTTCTTCATCTTTGATGTGTAAATCAAATTCATATTCAGAGTGCTCTTCGGTAGGCTTCCCTCTTTTAGACCCAAAAAAATCATAACCCAAACCTGCCATCGTCATATCCTTAATCATGTCAATGTTCTGGTCGTCGTCAACTCCCAAAATCGCAGCATGCTTATAGACTAATTTTTTAATAGAAGGAACAGAGAATAAGTCCCCGCTTTTACAAACTTTTTTATATTTTGCTTTGTGCCGAGGATTGCCTAAACATTCAAATATCAAGTGACATATAGATCCTCTAGCTGCTCCATCATTTGTTTTGTCGGGTAACTTTAGGTGATACTTAGACCAATATAGCCAGCTACATGTTTTAGCTGTTTTTAGCCTACTGGCAGATAGTTTTACTCTGGGTTTTTCTGACGACATCAATCTTCTAGATAATCTTGCAAGAATTTAACAGTTTTAGACCTTCTCTGTTTATTAGGAATAATACGAATTCCGTCTGTAGATTCTATAGTTTTTAATATAAATTTTAGTTGTGTAGTTTTGTCTGGAGATTTTTTTGCCCAAGAATTAAACTCATCATTGACATGCGCATCTGAAAGATCATTTGTTACCGGCAGTTTAATTTGGACTTTTGATAAATCAAAAAAATCCATCAACTTAACAAAGATTTTAATGGCTGCATCAAGCCCAGCGTTTTGCTGCTTATCTTTATCATTATTACAGCAAATAGTTATGTAGTCAGGATTTAATTCTACAAGCTTGCAAATTTGTTTTGAGCTTAAACCTAAACCAAACGTAACTATATGATTCAACATTTTATTTTCTGTGAGAGCTAAACTATCTCCAATACTTTCAACGATAATAATTTCTTTTTTTTGTTTAGAATCTTCAAGAAATGGATACTCTTCTCTAAATGGTAAGTACAAGGGGTACAGCCAATTTTTACGCTGCCCTATATGTTTCCATTTGGCGGTGCCCGAGCCTTCTTGATAACGTAAAGCTCTTCCGGTAAACCCTACAATATTATTCGGCATATTTTCTTGAAATATTGGAAATATATATCTTCCGTACATCTTGCCAGCGGTGGCATAACCGCCTTTGTACATGTCTAAAGTTTGTTGGGATATTTTTTTGTCAAGGTAGAATTTGTGATGAGGCAAAAGCCTGTCTAGTTCTGATAGAGAATAGATATGCTCCATTTCTATTTTAACCCTATTATCCTTTTCTTCAATAAAATCATTTGCAGAAGCGCTAACTTTGACATATTTAGAAATCTGTTTTTTATCGTTAGTGCCGAGGACCTTACCTACTAAACTAGAAAATGGTTGATGCTTATTCCCGTCAACAAAGTCCCTCCATACTCCCGAGTCTTTATAAATTTGTATTGCCGTGGGATTATCTCCGTTACGCCAAATTGCTGAAGTTTGCCAATACAAACCTCTGTCGCGTAATTGGAAGCCAAGAGAGTCTAAGGCATCTCTAATTTCGGACTCATCCAAATGCGGGTACTGGGTCGTCGTTTCTTGCATTTTGTTCAATTTCTCCATTCGCTCCAAGCGCATCAGCCAAGTCTCTTTGATCTCCTACCTCCGTGGCCGTAAACGCATCCATTTGCAGGTGCACAACATTTTGTTTTAGCGAGTCGTCAGGCATTCTTACAGGCTCCGTTGCTCGGTTAAAACTCTTGCCCAAATGCCTTGCCTTAACATTAATCAATTTGTGCGTACCAAAGTTAGGTTCTTCGTCTATCTCGTCTAGAGTTTTCTTTCTTAAAATAAACATATGAGAGCAAAACTGAGTAATCCGATCAGATAAAGATACGATGCTTTCATCATCCACAATGTTTTCTGCCCTTCGATTATTTACCACTCCAGAGCGATTACTTTGCACCGATGTTATCATCGGAATGATTGGCTCCCCATCTTTTAATATATCTTTCTGGATGGTTCTCTTAAACTTGTCCACCATCTCACCAACAACTTGCCACTCTGATTTTCCATTTTGAGAATCAGAAGCCGTCTTGATATAATCAAAAGAAAATATCATGGGGTTACCTCTACCTACCGTAGAAAAATAAAATCGTTTCAACGTAGCAATCATCTTGTCTACAGTATAACCTCCCACATTATAATAATAGAGCTGTATATTTTTTTCTCTGATGTCTTGAAATGCTTTTCTGACTTTTTCTACTGTTTCATCTCCCATCTGCCTCCATTGCCCTGTCTCTAGATAATGATGTCCGACTCCAGTTATTGCTGACGCTTGCCTAGTTATAATCTCTTCTTTGCTCATTTCTCCGTTATCAAAATGCAAAATAGGGACATTGTGCATTTCGGAAACTTTAGAACAAAAGTCTAAACAGAAGCGTGTCTTACCGACGCCAGAACGCGCCACAACGACAGTTATATTTCCGGGCCTAAGTAGGGAGCCGTAGAGCTCTTGAAGGCGCTCATGAGGTCCTGAAAGCCCAAATTCGGTAACAGGATTGTTTCCTCTGTCTTCGATGAATTCTTCTAATTCATCATATATATTTATTGGCTTTTCTGGCCCATTATCGAATAGATTTATTTTGCCGTTAAAAGTTTCATCTGCTGTAGAAATTATTTCGCTAAACTCTGTGGCCGACGGCATTTTCTTGACTTTTTGTGCTACTTCCTGCGCTGCTTGATATATGCTACGCCTAACAGAATACTTTTTAAGCTCTTTGGCTACAGTTATAACCTGACTAGGAGAAATAGCTCTAATTGACAAAGAAAATATATAATCTCCAATATTGATGTCTTGAGGAAAACTTATATTGAATGATTGTATCCTTTGAGCTAAAACGACATGATCAATATTATCGCCTTGATCTAGACACTGTTTAATCGCGCAAAAAATAGTTCTATTGGTCTGATTGTTATCAGCATAAAAATCATTTTCATCAATAAAACTTTGTATCTCTGCGTATTGGTCAGGATATTTTATCAACGCTCCTAGCAAGTGTTGTTCTAAATCAATAGAATGAATCATAGACAGGCAACTTAAAGGGTTAGTAAAGTTATGTCAACTTAAATCTGGGTCTGTTTCGCCACTATTATTGTCAAGAAGCGCTTTTTCATCCATTTCCATATCTTCTAGAAATCTTTCTAAAGCTTTTCTCAATCCCATTTCGATTATTTGAGAGCTAATTTTGCAATTTACCATCGGTCTTCCTTCTGAATTGACATAAGCTAATATGAAACCTCCTTCTTCGCCGTTACCAGTGAATTCATACATCTTTTCTAAAAAGCTGTCTGGAACAGTGAACCCATTTTCTTTTGAAATATTATCCTCGTTTATCATTTTCTATTTATTTTACACTTAAAACCTTACAAATCTAACATTTTGTCCAAATCATCAAGGCGATTCTCTCCATCAAAATACTCAAAAAAACTAATTTCATTGATTTCGCAAAATTTTATTTTGTCCTCATCTCTTTTTAATTGCTTTAAATAATTTATCTTACTATTTGCATGCATGAAAGGTACGTACTTAGTATGCTGCCGTCCTTGTACCTCTATGATTATATTTTTTGTGGCGTTATAGAAGTCAAATGTCATTCTAGTGCCTACTAATGGGAATTCTTCAAAAACAATATCATGAGCCCAATATTTTTTTAAATATAATTTAACGCTATTCTGTACTCTGCTTTTGCTTTTTGATTCCCAATCAATCAAATACTTTCTAGCAGCTTTGACTTTTTTTGTAGAGCCAAATAAGGTTTTAAATACCATAGCTAGATGAAAGCATCTTTCTGAAGTAATTTAGAAGAAAAGTCTTAGCGTCTTCGTTTTCGTCTAAAAATTTAGAAAGTTGATTCTCTCCTTGTATTTTTTCTGGAAAATCAATGGACTGCTCTTTCAACATTGATAAAAAATCTTCGTCGAATTCAATCCATCCTGCGCCTTTTTTATTGGCTAAGTCCCATAAAAACATCATGTCTAAAATTTCTTTTTCTACCCAGATGCTTTTACCGCCTTTCCTGCCGTAAATAATTGGATACGATATAATAGAATTTGTTTTTTCGTTAGGGCTTTTCTTGACTGTTATTTTTGCATAACGCCCAATGATTTTATTTTTATCAGGGTCATACTTCTCATTAGGTTTTTGTAAAATTTGATCTGTCTTAAAGCATGGTTCAAATTCTAAAATAAAATTTGCAAAATGAAGTAACGCATTTCCACCGGTAGCCGACGTTTGTCTTACTGGCGCCTTGCTATATGGGTCTAGCTTTATATCTGCCCTAACTTGGCTTATAAATATAGCCATATGCCCTCTTTTTGCTAAAGCAATGCTTACCCTTTTCATAAAATCAGAAGCGATTACAGCGCCTCCTGCGACCTTCTTTGAGTCTTCAAAAGGCTTGTCCATATCTCCTTTGGCAATAAGCCCATCAACAGAGTCTAAAATAAAACAATATTTGGTTCCTTCTGTATTTTTACCTACCAACATCCGTAAAGCTTCAACTACTGTCTCATATATATTGCACTCAAATACGAAACAATTTCCATCTGCCCATTCGTCGGAGTTAAAAACGAAATCTACCCCCGATCTAGATTGCATTTCCTTACTCAGGCGCCCTTCTGCTTTGATATAAAAGCCTCTTCCGTTTGGCACAGTTGTAAGAAAATTCTTCATAACCTCCAAAGCTTCAGAAGTTTTTCCTCCTTCATTGATACCGGTAAACCTATGCAAGCCGGGACCGAAGCCTCCTCCTAACTCGTAGTCCACTACTAAACTTCCGCTCGAAACTTTATAGTCATATTCTTGTTCGTAGTTATAGTGATCTTTCTCATTATTCTTGAGAAAAGAACTTATTAACTCATTTGGAGTTAATGCCTTACTTGTTTCTGTTTTCTTTGTTCTAGCCATTTAAAAAATCTTTAATACTTTTTGGTTTGCGCTTGATTATAACGTCGTCGCCGCATTTTTCATCTGAAAGTTTTATTTCGTCGTCTGTTTTTACTTTATATTTTAGCTGTTGATATTTTTGCTCCAACTGGTCTTTGAATGGCCACGCAAAAAACTGAGAAAAGCTATAAAGTTGCTGCTCTTTTTCGCCATACTTTAGCTTGATTGTCATCGGCTTGAAATTTACTTTTAGCCAAAAATCTTCCGCAGGGAATTTATCTATCAATTTTTTTAATAAGAAAGTCTCTTTTCTCCAAAAGGCTCCTAATAGATGCCTTTTTCGCGGCAATGGCAAATGTTTTTGTACTATCTGCCTTCGCAGTTTTAAGATAGACGGAGGTTTAGGGTAAGCAAAGATAAGTGGCAATCTGGCCAATATCTTTTTTCGATAAGCTTTTTTTGAATCAAATGTTAAACTGTCGACCTTCACGCAAGACAGCGTAAAGCATTTTTTGCTCATGTCAACAAAAAAAAGAGGGCCTAAGCCCTCTTTTTATCGTTTTTTTTTAAGTAGGATTAGCGCAATCCTTCTGCGCGCTGTTGTGCTGAACGAAGCTGTGGGTTTTTTAATTTGTCTTTCTCCATTTGCTCCTTTATCTTGTCGTCGATCTCGTAACCTTCTTTATTGATAGGTCGAGTATCTTGGTAGACAGTGCCCACATCTTTCGGGTCAACGTATTTGTCAGGGAAAACAGCAATCTGAGTCGCGTCAGCTAGGTCAAATTCCTTTTTTATTGTACTGGGCAAAGCCGCGACAAATTTTGCCCCTTTCTTTTTAGCGAAACTGACTAACTTCTTCTTAAACTCGTCATAAGACATACTCCCGGACATCCTACCGAAATTAGATACCGCATCCGGAACATCTGCCGGAGTTACGATGGGAAAGCTTCTTTTATCAGGAAATAAGAAGTCAGAGCTTTTTAATTCTGATCTAGTCTTTCCTCCAAAATATTTTTGTGCCGCCTGCTGTATATCTACTTCAATTGTGCTGCTCTGCCCAAAAGTATTTTTACGAGACACTTTGACAAGATCAGAGGCTTTTGCCTCTTCTTTATCTTCTTTCTTGTCGTCTTTTTTATCGTCGCTTTTATTTTCTCCAGATTTTTTCGCTCTCTTAAGGATAGCTTTTTGTAATGCAGGAGGTAGCTTCTTTTGTTGTTTAGTTAGCTCAGCACTTGACTCTTGCTTAACATCTTTTTGATCTTCGCTTTTGTCTTTTTCAAGACTTTCAATCTCTTTTTTCAAATTTTTAATAGCGTCTTCGTGATGTTTAAGTTTTTGTTTAAGAGTATCTTTGCTGAGTTCGCCTTTGTCTTGGTTATACTCTTGGCGCTCTAAAGATTCTTGTTTTGATTTATCACTTTCCATTTTTTTTAAAATTTTGTTTCTGCTCCTTGTTCTCAGGCTCTTTTTTTACGATCAAGTAGACCTTTGATTTGGGAACTTTCTTCATTCTACAATAAATTACACGCAAGAATGGCCATGTGAATTAAAAATCATCATCTAGCATCCCTGCATTTTGATAATTTTTCTCTCTTCTCTCAAAGAAAGCGGCAATTCCAGTTGCATCTTGAGCTTCGCCTAGCCATGGAAAAGGATTTTTGGTATTTTCATACAGATCTGGAAGGTCAATCGCCTCTACTCTAGTGTTGGCTAGATATTTAATATAGTCTATAAGCATGTCTGCCGTAACGCCTAAAATACCATTTGGTAATATTTCTTTTGCGTATTCTATTTCTATCTCTACTCCTTCCTTGATGATCTCTGAAAGTTCTTCTTGTAGTGATTTCGTCCACAAAGAAGGATAATCTTCTTTGATTTTGTTGATTACGTTTACCCCAAACTCAACATGAATAGACTCATCTCTGAGGGTATAATTGATCTGGTCGTATAATCCTGTAAGTTTATTTTGCCTTCCGAGCGACATGATTAAAGCAAAATTACTAAAAAACCATGTGCCTTCCATAACTAAATAAAAAGTGACCATGTTTTTGAGAAAGCTTTGTTTCCCTTCTTTTGAATCTATTTTGAAGTCTGGAGAAAATTTAGACAGCCTATCTCTTACGAACTTATTTTTATTTTTAATTGTTCGTATATTTTTATAAGCCTCTGCTACTTCGTCTACGTTTAAATTATATGCTTCGCAACACACTGCTACAGTCCAATTATGCAAGCTCTCTTCAAAGTTTTTGCGTAACAAGTATTGGCGGCAGGCTCCATCTGTGATATATCTATACTCTACAGTATCAATTGAATTAGACACCATAGATTCTCCCATGGCAAATAAGCCAAGAGTACGTTTGACTAATAGTTTTTCATCTTCAGTTATAAAGCCATTGTTTTTCCACTGCTTAATATCAGTAGACATATCCACTTCTTGTGGCATCCAATGGTTTGCGCACCCTTTTCTCCATAGGTCGATTGCCCATGTGTTTGGCGACTGAATTAACTGACTAACTCCCTCTTTATTTGTATCTAGAATTTTTGACATCTTTATATTTTAATTACACTCAATGGCGCATCAAGCAAAGAATATTTGTTTATGAATTTTCTTTTGTCAAGAAATTTTTCAAGCTCAGCTTTTAAATCTTGGTTGTAATCGGGATAACAATTCACTTCTAAATCAAAAGGATCTTTTTCTATGTCTAATTTTCTATTCAATAAAATTTTTGCCCAATCTTTTGCTTTTTGAGTGTCTGTTTCAAGGAATAATCTATATAAATCATATATTGGCTCCGCTCTATGAGGAGCCATCGAAAAAGCTTTTTCTAAATCCAAAATTTGATTTCCTCTTAAATCTAAAAGTTCAAAAAGTCTAGAGCGAAAATAGTATGCTGTCCACTGAGGGTCAAAGTTTTCAATGAGTTTCTCATAATAAAATAACCCTCTTTCTAGAAACATCTTTAATCCATCTCTTCCGTATGGAAAAAATTGATGCGCATATTCGTCATTAACATGAAATCCGGTATAATTAAAAGACCTACACAAATACCATAAGTGATACCACTCATCATATATGCTAGATCCATCTCTGAGTCGCTCATGCATTTGTATTTCAAGTTTTAGAACATCTTTAACATATTTTATAGGGTCATTGTAGCTTTGGCCTAAAGATAAAGCTGTCTGCCTGAATTTTATGGGTAGTAGGATTTGCGACATGGGCTGACCATCTTTCCTATGTATAGTCTCATGGGCTTCGTCATTTTGCCAATACCACTCATAATTAAAATTCCACAACCATGTCCTAGGAGTACAATAATTACCGCTTACAAACATCACGTTGTAAGAATCGGCCCCATTAATCAAAGACCAATCAAAATCATCTTCCACTACCAAGCCTTCATCTGCATCTAATCTCAAAATATAATCGCAACGATGATCGGTATTGCATAAAAAATCCCAAGAATGTTGCCTATTTGTGCCATGACCCTTCCAACCAATCTCACTTTGATACAAATTGCCATCTATAGAATGCTTCTCAAAAAAGTTTTTAATAATCTCTTGTGTGCCATCGGTAGAGCCGTTATCAACAATAACCCAGTAGTCAATATAGTCTACTGTAGACTCAAGCATTTTTTCTATGATTTCTGCTTCATTTTGCACATGAGTCCAAAGACAAAGCTTTACAGAATTTTGTTTTTTAGCCATTTACTTTTTCTAACTTGCTAAGAGCTTGGCCTATCGCAGCGTCCATGTCAAGGTATTTATAGGTAGCAAGCCTACCTGTGAAAACAACGCCTTTTTCGCTCTTTGCCATTCTCTTGTAAATCTTTAATTTTTCTTTATCTTGAGGTAAATTTTTAGGATAGAAAGGGGTATTGCGAGCTGTATGCTCACAAGGATACTCTCTACTAATTGTTGTGTTTCCGTTGTTTAAAAGTTTATTATTCAAAAAAGAAAAATCTATTGTTCTTGTGTATTTTTTAAATTTGTTGCACTCGTTAACCTGTAAACATTTTTGGCGCTTAGCTTCAGACATCTTTATATCTAAAGACCTGTAGCCTAAAAAGCCATGAGAATAATCAAAATATTCGTCTAACTTACCGGTATAAATAATTAAATCTGCTTTTTGTTTGCGCCAGCAATTCTTGTCCACATCTAAATTAACCATAACTCCATCTAACATATTTTTAACAAAAAAAGTATAACCTTGTTCTGGTAGAGCTTGGTAGGTGTCTTTATGATAGCAAGCATCATACGAATCCTTAGTTTTTGCCACTCTAGCTTTTGTTGACGCAGGTATATCTTCCCAATTTGCCCCCCACATTTTTTCGCTATAGTCTTTAAATACCAAGTCTATAATTTCATCTGAAGTCTTTTTCCCTAAAATTTCTTCTGATTTTTTATTGAAAGGAATGGGAATTCTGCCTTCTTTGGTATTTGCTTCTACTATATGGCAATAACTCTTAAATGTTGCGAATTTGTTAACAAACGACCAAATTTTCTTGTTGTTGGTATGAAAGGTGTGAGGTCCGTATTTATGAATTATCATGTTTTGCTTATGGTAGTCAAAACAATTACCGGCCATGTGCCGTCGAGATTCAAATACTTCTACATCAAACCCTTTAGCTTTTAAAATAAAAGCTGAAACTGCTCCGGACAGGCCCGCACCCACAACAATTGCTTTCATACTATAATTCCAGAAAGTTATAGTAGCAATATTTGTCTTTTAAAAATAAAACGTTTTTGTTTTTCTGATAAAACTTTTCGGCGAACATTCCATCTGCTTCGTAAAAATTTTGTTCAAACCTCTGATATCTTACGTTACTTAGATTATAAATAAGCTGAGCTGTGTCAATATGATAGGTTTTCATATTTTTAGGCTCTGCAGTAAGGGCTATTCCTCCGTTAAAGCGCAAATTTCCGTCAGAATTTTTCTGACTCAACACAATGCAAGAACAATTTCTATCATAAAAATTTATATCTTTAAAATCTTCAGATATGATATTATCGTCATCATTAAAGTAAACCCAGCCAGATCTATTCTGTAAAAAATCTAAAGCATAATTTCTGTGCCCATGGCCAACTACCCCAGAATCCTTGTTAACAAAAAAAGATGTATCAATATTTAACTTCTTTAATCTTTTTTTGTTGTATTCAACAAATAATTTTGACGCATCATCATTACAAATTTTTTGGTCTAATACTATAATCCATTTAACAGGAAATTTTATATTTCTAGATATAGAAGCGCCTATGCAAAATAAATTTTTTGGTCTAGAGCAAGGTGTAACGATATATAAACAATTTTCACTCATCTCCAAGCAGGCCCACTAACCCAAGAAACTAAAGAATACCTATTTCCAGATATTATTGGCAAAACTTCATGTTGCAGAATAGAAGGAAAGATTATAACATTTCCTAAATCTTTCTCTGGTGTCATAATATTCCCTCCGGTAGATATATTTAAATCTCCACCTTGGTATTCGCTAGGGTCAGATAACTGCACAACGATACTAAGTTTTCTGTGCCAATTTCTTGGGCCGATATCTACATGGTAGCCATATTTCGCGCCGGCGCCTTCATACTCAGTAAACTGCAAGTATTCGGTGAAACCAGTTATATCTAACGTAAAAATAGAATTGGCTTCTTTAACGAAATTTTTTAGTTTTTCGAATATCCATTGCGTTTTGGAACCGGGAGTTAGCCATCTTACTGTGCTTTTTCTAAAGTCGCCTCCGGCGCCAAAGGTGGTGCCGCCCACTTGCTCATAAAATTTTTGCGCAGTAGTGACTATCTGTTCACACTCTTCTTTGCTGAAGCCATTTTTAAACCAATAGAAGTTAAGCAACTGCTTGCTCGCATCATTTACATCTCTAGCCCCAAAAAAACATATATCATTAAAGTCTTCTTTTTCCATGGTTTAACCTTCACACATTTCGCATGATTCGCCTGCTTGAGCTGCGGCCTTAGCCAACTTTATTTTTTCTTGAAACTCTTTCAGTTTGGCGTCGTTCTCATCGGACTGAGTTACTTTTTGAATTTTTGAAGCCGCTTGGTTTCTCAAATAATATGTAGACTTTAATCCTGACTTAGCACTATGAAGATAGATGTCGTTCAAAAATTTTAAACTAGTTTTCCCATTGTAAAGATTGAAAGAAATGCCTTGGTCTATCCATTTTTGTCTGGCAGCAGTACCTTCTATTAACTTTTCTTGGTCTCGGTCAAAAGCTGTTTTATAAATTTGCTTCAAGTCTTCTGGTATGTTTAACAAAGACACGTCACCGTCTGCCTGTTTGACTGCTTCTGCCATGTCTGAGTTCCATAGCCCTCTCTCTTTCATAGCATCCACAAAATTAAAATTAACAATATAGTAATTTCC
>CEON01026280.1_pt1 | contig 14397 bp, 5 predicted proteins | sample 530291 | NCBI WGS metagenome assembly CEON01 (sample SAMEA2619888, study PRJEB7988) | marine metagenome | biome: marine biome (ENVO:00000447); feature: surface water layer (ENVO:00002042); material: "saline water (ENVO:00002010), including plankton (ENVO:xxxxxxxx)" | depth 5 m
CTCTGCTTTATCTCCAATAGTTTTATATCTATTGTTAAAATCAGCTAATATTTTGTTTAAACCACTTCTATCTGGAGCAGTTCCTTTTTTTAATAAATTAGCAGCAGGATTATTTTCTGCCCACTTAGGGTCAATTTTAGTAATATTGTTAACTTCTTCAAGTGATATATTTCTAATTTCTTTATCTTCAAAAGGTCTTTTAGGAGTTTGTTTTTTAGCCAATTCATTATAATCTTTTTCCATTTTAAATAAAGTATTTACAGCTTTAAAGTCTTCTGGTTTTAAACCTTCAACTTTACCTAGAGCTGCAAAATTATCAACTAATTTAGGAGTACCTTTTATATCAGTAAACCTCCCTTTGCTATAATTATATTGAAACCAGCTTTTTAATTTATTATCAAATACATATATTGGCTTTTTTTCATTAATAGCCATATGCACAGCCCATTTAGGAGAACGAGCTATTTTGCTTTTTATTGTTTTTAAATTAGCACTAAGATTGTCGACAACATATAAAGCTTCTGAGTATTTAACCTTACTCCAGTCACGTTTCATTAAATTCATTTGATAAGGAGTAAACTTAGATACATTTACTTTTGTGTCTTCAATCACTTTTTGCAACTTTTTTGTTGCTTCTGTTTCGACTTTTTGTGATAGCCCTAATTGTCTAATATTTACGCCTTTACCTACAGGCGATTGCCCTTCTATTACATATTGTCCAACAAACCTCCCTGATTCAATTGCCTTTTTAGAAAATGCTTCTTCAATTCCTTTATCTCCACCTGTAACTATATACTTAGGTTTTTTTGGCTTTTTAAGCAATCCAGCTGAATCAAGAACAGCTTCTATTTCTTTATCTAATTTATATCTTTTGTCAGATAATTCCCTACTTTTCTGTCTTAACTTACCAATTGGAGTTCCTTTTCTAATTGATTCATTAAAAGGCACATCATATTCTTTATCAGGAAAACTATCTATTTCTTTTTGCAATTTATCTATTTCTTTATCAATTTTTTCCCTTTCTCTAGCCAGTTCTTTTGCTCGTGCTCGTGCTTTTTTTGATTGAACACTTACATCAGGAGCTTCTTTTTTATCTAAATTTTCTTGTATAGCCTTTTCAACTTCTTTTCCTTCTAAACTTTCTCTTACTTTTTTTGTAACATCTTCAGGAACGCCTTCTTTAGGCGTTTTTAAAATTTCTCTAGCTTCTTTTTCGCCTTTAGTTTTAACAAGTAATTCAAATAAAGCTTCTTGATGCGCAGCTTCAGTTCCTTTATAATAATCATCTAGTTTTTTTCTAACTTCTAATTTAATATCTTCAGATTGTTCTGCAAATTCTTCAGTTAATTCAGGGTCTCTTAATACACCTTTTCTAGGGTCTTTTACTTGTTCTTCTCTAACCTTTGAATAAACTTTATTTACTTTAGCTGTTTTCCAAGATGTTTCTTTACCTCCAAAATACGCCCCAAGCAAATAGTCGTATATTTTTTCAGGAGTAGTAGCACCTCTCATTTCAGCATTTAACCCCATAAACAAAGAACCTGCTAATCCTCTAGCAAACTTAGTTGCCGTAGGGTCTGCTAATTTTATAGCATTACCAATTCCTCTAAAAGCACCACCAGCTATTGCTCCTCCAAAAGCTCCTTCTAACATACCATCTACTCCATGCCATACATTAGATGCAGCACTTGCAACACCTAAATGAAATGCACCTTCAGCAATATGTTTAGCTGGTTCTGATGTTAGAAAATCATAAGCAGTTCCATAAGCACCTCCTTTAGCTTTTATAGACTCTAATTTAGCGCCTTTTATAAAGGTTTTTGCTCTTTTGGTAGCAAAGTTTGCTGAGGCCATTGGAACTGACCATTTGTTTAATTCTCTTAAGATATTAGTAGCATTGGTAACTTTCTTAATACCTAATATAGGTTTTAAGGCTGCAACAGGACCTCCTAATATACCAGGAGCAAATCCAATTAAATGACCTATATTTCTAGCTATTGCTTCATATTCATTATCTGGAGCATCTACTACATTAAGAGTAGTAAAACCTTCTAATAAACCACCAGCAGCTTGAGTAATAGCGTCTACAATACTAAAATCCCCTTCATAAAAAGGGATGTTGTGGTATTGCGCGTGTTGTCTTATTTTATTTAGTTCTTCTGGAGATACTCTGTTTCTATTATTTTTATAAAATTTTATAGCTCTCTTCGTAGCAGAAGAGTTAAATTCAGGTGTAAATTGTTGATTGGTTTGAGGAGCTTGTGGATAAGCTTGTGCCATTATACCCCTATGTTATATTTTTATAAGCCGCTTTTAATTCTGGACTAAATTGAGACATCATATCTTGGTCTTTTCCTAAAGCATTAATTTCATTTTTTAATGGAGATAAAGAAGCTTCTGCTCCACCACCAAATTCATCATATAAAATTTTTGCTATTTGCATAATATCTTTTACTGCCCATCCAGCCATTAATAATGTTAATGCACCCCCAGTTGCAGTACCAACAGCGCCTCCAGCTAATTTACCAAGTGTAGACAAAGCTAATTTTACTCCACCTTTTTCTACTACTTTTCTAAGTACTTTAGCAACACCGTGTTTTTTAACTATTTGGCTTATTCCAGATATAACAGGTTTTAAAGCAATACCTGTTGCACCTGCATAGCCTGCTTTTTGAGTAATCTGTCCAAGGTTTTCATCACCAGTTAATTTTTCAACAGTTTTTCCTGCCAAATAAGGCATTCCTATCAATGCTCCAGCTCTAGCAATATTTCCAGGATTTACACCTCCTACAGGAAGTCTCATAGGGTCTTTTAAAGCCTTGCCCATATCACTTGCAATTTTGCCAGCTCTAGAAGTAGGAAACAAATTTCCTTGTTGAGGATTAGCAGTTACGTCAATAGGAAGATTAGGTATATTTCTAGGGCCACCACCAAATGAAGGCATTGAAGGCATTGAAGGTATTTTACCTCTTAATCTTTTAAGTATACTATCTCTAACAACAGGATTATCTTTACCAGCTTTTACTACTTCTTCAGCAGTTTTAACGCCTACTAAACCTTTTAATTTATTGTATAATTTAGGAGCTAACCAAATTGTACCAACACCAGTTACAGCAGCACCAGTAGCAAATGCTCCTGTGCTAGATTCGTTTATGGTTTGTCCTATATTCCAATCACTACTAAGCCATTCACTCCAAGTTTCTTTTGGAACATAACCTTCATATAAACCTCCAGGTCTAAATTGGTCTGTTTGCATAGTTGATAAATAACTGAAAAAATTAGGATTGTCTTTCATTATATTTCTAAGTGTTCTAGAGCTTACATTTGGGTCAAGTTCTAAAGCACTCATAGAGTTTAACCATTGATTACTTATCATTTTATGCATTGTATTATAATCTGCAGCAAATGTCATTGCATTTAAATCTTTTGAAAAATCGTAAGTTTCTCCGTCTACTTGAGCATTTTTAGCACTTTCTAAAAAAGTTTTCCAAGCACTACTTTGGTCGTTCCAATCAAAACCTTGAGCCTTCTTTTTTAATCCCTCAACGCTTTGTATAGTGCCTTCTCCCATTCCTTGAGTATAAAGATTAGAAAGATATTGCTTTCTCCATTTAGCAAAAGCTTCACTTTTTTTATTTTTTTGAAATGTTTCTTCAGCTCTTTTATCTGCTAATCTGCTTTTACGAGTTCCTATAGCTTTCATTAAATCAGATACTCCAGCTTGTAAATTACGAGTTGGAACTCCTGACGCATAATTTTGTGCGTATCCACTAAAATCTATTGCCATTTAAACAAACCCTCCAGCAACACTAGCTGCAGTACTAGCTAAATCCATTGTCATCGCCATATTCTGCTGTCTCCTTGCATTTGCTGCGTTTATTTGTTCCATATACATTTGAGCCTGTCTTTCTCCTATGCCTTTCTGACCTTGCATAGCCATATTAAATAAGTTTTGGCCACCTTGTTGTTGTTGTTGCATTAAATTTGCAAACTGACTTCCTAGTTGGCCTCTAGCTGTTTGAGAATTAGCCATTGCCTGAGCAGCTGCTTGACCTGGACTAACTCCTTGCATAGCTGCCATACTTAATAAATTTTGATTTTGAGTTGCAGTAGCATCAGCTTGTTCACTTCTAAGCATTTGCTTTTGCTGCATATTTATAGCAGAAAAAGGGTCCATCATGTCACGAGCTCTGTTCATTTGTTCTTGAACGCTCTGGTCATATGATGACATCATGTCGTTTATTTTATTGGGATTCAATCTTTGTCTTTTCCCAAACAATGCATCGGTAAACCAACCCATTAAATTCTCCTAATTTTTATCATTATAATTTACACATATTTATATCATTAAAACAAGTTATTTCCATAACAAAACTCTTATACTCCCATCAGTAAAAGTAGCTTTAGTAGTAATATTGGTACTAGTTGGAGCTATCATTCCTGCAAGTGACTTTAAATCACCTCCATAAACATAAGCCGTAGTATTGTCTACGTATATACCAATTCCATTGCTATAATTTTCTCCAGCTTGATTATCAATAGGAGAAAACCAAGTTATTGCATCAGTAGCTTGGCCTGGAGCAAAATAAGCCATTATAAGGCTAGGAACCGTTTCTAGGCCGTGCTGAAACCTCAAAGGCTGTCTAGTGCCAGGACTAGTTGCTACTCTATGGTCATCATGAGTCCAAGTTTGCCATCCGCTATCATAATCAGGTTTCATTAAACCACCTGTTTGAGATTTAGTCAAATGCTGCACACTAAAGTTTCCAGTTGATTCATCGAGTATAGTTTTTTGAGCATTAGAAGCTCCTGTAGAGTCATCGATTGCCTTTATTTGCTCTATAGATTTTTTAGCTCCTATTTTAGAAGCATCATTTATTTTTTGAAAAGAAACTGCAGTTTCTCCAATAACAGGTTTTTGCCATCCTTCTTCAGTTCTTATTTCAAAGCCTGATGTTTCATTATCAAATTTTATAATTCTAACATCTCCTGGCATTCCTTCTGATTCGGTTTCATCTTTATGTCCAGATTGTTCTATTCTTTCTATTAATTTGCTTAATTGATTTTTAATTTCTTGAAGAGCTTTATTAGTATCTTCAAATGATTTTACATTTGTATTAAAACTAATCATTACTTAGGAGTCCTTATTCTAAATAATAAGCCTATAGAATCCACCTCTTCATCCATTTCTTCGAGCTTAAATTGCATCCATTTACCCTTTTTATTAGAGCCAGTTAACCTATAATCAAATGTTTCTGTTCCATCCGATTTTACTACCATATTTGCTGTAGTACTATTACTTCCAGAAGTAATTCTGCCTTTATCTGTAGAAACTATTAATTTGTCTGTCTCACTATCATATGTTCCATCATTAATAAGACTTGATTTAGGTCCTACAATTTTAATTTTATTATATACTTTATTTACAGTAGCAGCATCTAAAGTAAGCTTTTTACTTAGCCATGAGTAAAGTTTTTTATTAGCACTTGTAAATAAACTATATATGTTATTACCAATATTAACACAAACAATTCCTTCTTTATCTGTAAAAGGTTTGCCTACTACTTTATTTTTATCTAATTCCCACAAATCCCATCTTCTAGTATTTAAACAATAAGACCAAATAAGGTTATTTATTACTGATATATTTTTTGTAGATTCAATATTTCCAGCTGCCGAAGAACCTTGATAAGCTGTTTTTATATAATCATTATCTCTAAATTCAACAAAAAACAACACACAGTTAGATGTTGGGTCAAATGAAACTAAGGGGCTTCTATTATTTATATTTCCTGCTGTATTACTCCAGCTTAAATCTTCTAATTCTTTAGTTCCTACAGCAGAACTACTTGTTAAAGACAGCATATTTGTTTTACCGCCAGTCTGTATTTGAGTAGATAGTTTTTGAGGAGATGTTCCATTATGCATATATGCTCCATTCCTATTAGCAAAAAACATTCCAAATTCTGTAACTACCACACTATTGCTACCAGAACAACCTATTCCTTCAAAAGTATCCTCTATTTGCAAGGATTCTGGGTTTATTTTATATATATTATTTTCATCAAAAACAAACAATCTACCAGCAAAGTTTGTCATTGCAGTGGGTTTGCTTTTTAAAATAACAAAATCTCTTGTCCAATCAAAGAGACTAAATCTTCCTATTTTAGACCTAAATATTTGATTAGAAGCATCATTTATTTGTGAGTGAGAACAATCACCTGCAAATAAATAGCCATTTACTTCTACAGACATTCCGTACTTAACAGATAAATCTGTGTTTGTTTCAGAAATATTTGTTCTAGCTTCGTAAGATGCTCCTAGCTTACCATCATCGGTAATACTTATACTTCTAATTTCAGTTTCAGGCATATTCCAGCCTGTATCAGTGCTAATTTGTCTAACAAGTCTATAAAAAGATTCTGGATTGTTTTTTCTATATAGGCAAACATGAGTCAATCTTTTACTTAATTTTGTAATATTTAATTTTAAATCAATATATAGTTTTTCTCTAGCAGAATTATCTTCAAATGTCCAAGGCGCTTCGCTTAAAGGCCCTTCTTGATAGCCATCATACATTAAAGATATTTTATAACTATAAATATTATTTTTCAAAAAATAACCAGTTTCTGAAATAGAACTAGGTGTTATATCTAAAGAAGTTTGAGCAACTGAAATATATTTAGTATCGTCATCAGTATCACCTCTTAATATATTACCATCAACTGGACCCTTGCTAAATTTGGTTAGTCCTGCTCTAAATTCTCCTAGTCTTGTTTGCCCAGATGTAGAAGATATAACTCCTTCCCATTGATTAGTAAATAAGGTTCCATTAGTATCTGTTGAAAAATCGGGATTTAATAAATCTATTGTATTAGCATCTGCGTCAGTTCCTATATAAAACCCTTCTTGACTTACAGCTTGAACAGAAACATTATCTATATACCATTGTGTAGTGCTATTTAGTTCATTATAAATTCTTAAATTGCCAGAACCAGTAGCAGTAATAGTTCTAACATATGTTCTTATATTTGAATTAATTGAGAAGGCAGAAGATGCAACGCCTCCAATTTCTACTTTAAAACCAGTCATAGTTCCTGAGGCTGACCAAATATCAACAGACACTCTGTAGGTTTGTCCATTTTGAATAGTAGCCATGCTGCCAGTGCCTAATTCAGCACCTTCTTTAGATGTTGCAGAAGTTCCAGTAATTTCTAAATATTCTGGATTAGCATCATCTCCAAACGCCCCTAAAGTACTGCTAGGAGAGTATTCCACCCAATCAGAAGCAGCGCTAAAATCCCTATTTTTTACAGCTGTAATTACTTCAGTTTTAAAAATAACATCATTTCCTGTATTAAAAGTATGACCAGTAGAAGTTGCTGCTATATTATTTCCATCATCAGCAGTAGCTGTTACATTAAAACTTCTCAATCTTCTTGAATGCAATCCTCCAAAATGTACGCTCATTTTTGGTTTTACTGCTGGTATTACAATAGGATTACTAGGCGATGCATTCGAATTAACAAACGTATAACTAACATCTACAGTATCGGTATTAGTGCTAGGAAACGTAAAAGTATTTGGACCTGTAACTGTTATTTCATAATTTCCTGAATAAACCCCAGAAGATATGTTTATAATATCTTTACTTGTAAGCATATGTTTTGTATATGCATTAGGCGTAGTAAGCGTAGCAGTACTACCATCGCCTGTAACAGTGCCTCCTCCAGATTCTTTATACACAGTATTACGTAAAATAGGGTCTATTTCACGTTTACCAAGACTTCCAGGATACCCAGAATAATGTCCCACTTTACCTATAGGGGCAACAGCCTTTCTAGATGAATGATAAATATAGCAACTTTCTGCATATTGCGGTGTATGTCCAAAAGGATAATGAATAGATAAAAGAGTATTAGTCCCATCATCCATAGAACCAATTATTTTTCTAGTTTGATGAATGTTAGTAAGAGCATCTATTATAGTTATACAATATCCTGCAAATGCATTTTTATATTTTCCAGGAAAAGAAGTAATTCTTGGTACCTTAACAACTGGATGCTTTGTAGCGTCTTCTAAGCCTGCATCTGTAGTCGACGAATCATGATAAGAAATTATTATTGAAGGAGTAGCGCTACTATTGTAAAGAGAAGGATTTCTAATCCAATCAACTTGTCCTTGACTGTTTGCAGAATTATTAAGTCTTTCAGTAGATAAAAACATAGAAGGACCAAATGTAGTACTAGGGTCTGGTCCAGCCATATGAGAAATATTTCCTCCGCTATAATGATTATGATAATAGCATTGTATAGTTGGGATTTGATTACTCCAATAATTCGAAGTATCGATAGAATCGTTATTAAGGTTGAAAATCCACAATTTAGTATTTTCTATTTCTCCATTTACATATTCGCCATTTTTAGCTATAAACAATTTGCTAGAAAATTGATTTTCTATATTATCGGCTCCAACACTTTTAACAGTAGCGCCAGAATGATATACTTTATCAGGGAAAACTGGCATTTCTACAGAAGTCTGAGCATCTATATCTAAATTAATATCTGAATGAAAAGGCCTTATTAAAAAACCTGCTTCCCATTTTAACCTTTCTATAGAAAATGATTTTGCTGGAAATAGTTTTTTCATAAGAGCATCAGTCATATTTAATGCAGAAAATTGAAAAAGAGCTTGCTCAGAATACCATTTAGGTCCAAAATGTCCAGATTTAAAAATATCACTATTGTTTTTATTGTCTTTATCAAATGCATAATGATATAAATCTGTAACTGTTCTACCTGCATCAGCTATTACTCCATTATCTTCGTTCATCCAAGGACCACCGACCCAAACTTCTGCCCCAGAGTCCATTCCTGTTGCTGCAGATGATTCTGCTACATAAAATGTGGTTGAGCTTGGAACAGCTATAACAGTGTAAGAGCCTTTATTGCTTTGAGCTGCTGTTGCGCTATAAATTCCTGGAGCTCCATCTGAATAAAAACCAGGCCATGTTCCGTTTCCTTTAAAATAAACTAAATCACCTGCTTGTAAATAATGGTCTTCACTTGTAGTTACTTTAGTATATTTAGAAGCATCTGAGCATCCTCCAATATCTGCGTCTGTAGCTAATGCGCTTATTGTGTATTTTTGTTTTTGAGGCAAATCACCAAAATGCATATCTGTACAAATAAACACACAATTACTCATATCTACATTATATGGAGCATCTGCATTTAATGAGGCTTCTTTGTTTAAAATATGTTCGGTTGCTTTTCCAATTGAATATCCTGTATTTTTCCCATTTAACTGACCTCCATATCCTATCCAAGGAATATCGCTACCTCCAATTATTCCAACAGCATGCGCAGATACTTTTCTATGCAATTCTCCATAATGCTTGTTTGAACTATAATTATCATTATTTGGAACAACAACACCTGTACCATCTAACATTCCGTCACAATTATTATCTGTAACAGCAAATAATCCATATCTTGCTACACGTATAGAAGCAGTTTTGCTTCCATCTCCATACCATCCTGGATTATATCCAAAATTTATATAAGAATTATAATGTTGCCCATAATTTAAGTTAGAAACAGAAAGTTCTTCTCCCTCTATATCTTCAATATTTTCAGGACGATTTTCGTCATAGTTAAAACTTTTAAAAGGTTTAATCTTTAGTATAGATGGTTCTCCGACATTACCATTGTTAAAAACTACATCAAAATATGATGAAGCTTTTATAGTTTCTTGCATTGCATCATCATCATTTCCTAGCATTTCAGAATTAGTATTATTAATATCTACATAAGGACCATATCCATACATAAACCTGCTTGCACCATAGCCAGCTGCAGTTATATCAGGATTATATGATACCATGGAAGTTTTATTTGATACATCACCATATAAAGTTGTTGTAGGAGGAGTTCTATCTGCGAAATTCATATCATTGGAGCCAGATACATAAGTGCTTTTTCCACAAAATAAAAATCTATCACCAGTTGAAAAGCTTTCCGAATTATGAGGATAAGACTGAACCCATAATCTTGTATCAAAATTAGCAGGACTAACATCTGAATTAGTATTAGTAGTGTCATCCCAATCAAATGTAGTTGTAGGCCCCTTTGTTTCTATTATATCACTAAATTCTCCTGAATGTTCAATGTCTGGAGAGCTTTCTGCTGCCAAAGAATCGTAAACAGCTGTACTTCCTCCAATATTTCCATTTACATTATCATTGCTCCATTTAAATGATTTTGTATTAATAGTAATAGTTTCAAAAGCTGTTAATCTAGTTTCAGTAGCAAGATTATAACCTGCTACAACATTTATTCTTCTTATTGTAGAACTGCCTTCTTCTAATATATAAACATATCCACCATCAGGTGTAGTTCCGTTTTTAGAATAAGATGTGCATATTGATTGAACAGGAAAATCAAAATCTAAAAATTTTTCAGTATATCCTTTTACATATTCATCAGTTCCAATATCAGATGCTGAAGTACCACTTATTCTATCATCTGGCCAAATTCTGTATAAAAATCTAGTTCCTTTTTTTATAGCATAATAAAAATAAGGTCTCCAAGATATTTTATAATTATTATCACCTGCCATAGAATCATTATTAGCAGGATTAACATCTAGTGAAGTATTTCTTCTACATCTAAAATATCTAGTTTCATCATCTCCCGCAGCATTATCTAGTGCTGAAACAAACCAAACTCCTGTTCCAGCCCAGCTATTATCAGTATCTAAATATTCTCTTATTGTAATATTATCACCTGCTATTAAGTTATGAGCAACTCCACTCCCCATATCAACAGTAAGAGTTGTTGCGCTATTATCCCAGGTTGCAGTTATACATTCATGCTCTCCCGCTAAACACATTTTTGAATAAGAAACTTCAGCAGCAGTTTCGTAACTAGATACAGCACTTTGGTCTAAATACAGCCCTTCATTATTACGATTAAATAACTTGCTATTAAGGTAACCTAACCAAGCAGGTCTTGAATTTTGTTCTTTCCCTCCAAATCCTATATGTAATTCTCTGTTTTTTTGAACCATAGAAACATTAGAGGAATTAAAGTTATTTTCTACATATGGAGATGTTTCAAAAGATGTATTTGATTTTAAAGGTTCTTTTAAATGCGTAGTAAAATTCTCAATAGCAGATAGAGATGATGATGTTTTGTTATACATTACTAATGTTTGTAAATCGCTGTGTTTAATAAAAGAAGAAGCTGTTATATTAGGAGCATCTTCAGTTTCTGCTGTTACAAAGCAAGTTTCAGATAAACTTACTACAGCTAACTGTATAGCTGTTGCATTTTCTCCAAAATTAGAGAAATTTAATTCTAAATCATTTTTAGGCATTTCATTAGGAGTTCTAAATGTATAACTAATTTTTCTCCACTTTACTGAATCTATATTACTTGTTGAAATAGTATCTTCAAAATCAGATGTACATACACTAAATGGATTCCACTTTATGTTATATGTAGGTATACTAGAAGTTAAATGTTCATATCCCGCAACATCATCTCCATCACTAATTGTTTTTAATTGAAAATCTCCATTTTCATCAAAGTATCCACCATTATAATCTAAACAAAATACTGGTTTAGGAGATTTGCCACCTGTAAAAGCAGTATTCATAGTTGATAAATCAGCTAAAGCAACTCCTCCTCCATATGTTATATTAGTATTTCCTTCTTCTCCTGCATATGCCTGAGTTAAAGTTAATGTTCCGCTACTATTTGCTACAGCTATTTCACCATTATGTCCATTAGCATGTTCTATAGCTGCTTCTATTCTAGCTCCTATAGTAGTGATATCTGAAGAGCCGTTTATGTCTATTTTTATATTACCATCACTATCAATATCTGTATTATCTCCTGCAGAAGAATTGTAAAATTTATATGTTTTAACTGTACCTGCAGTTGATTTAAGTGTAATTGTATATCCTACAAAATCTCCTAAAGAGCTATGAGCTCCAGTAGCTACTACTATACTAGCTGTAGCTGCAGTTCCAGTTTTGATTTTAGTCCAAAAAGATAAATCATATAATGTATCTGGTTTTAATATATCTTTTGATATGCTATTTCTAGCGCTCCACATACCATTTTTTAAAATATCATCACCAGCAGTATGGCTACCAGCAGTACTATTTAAAAACCCTCTTTCAACCATTATGCCATTAGTTGATACTTCTTTAACTTGCATATACTCATTATTTATTTTAATTATGTCACCTTTAGCAAATAATGCTTTTGTATATATTGGAGTACTAATTGTTATAACGCTGTCTGTTGCAATAATATTTGAACCTAGGTTCGTGCTTGTATCGTCATATTGAGCTAATATAGATAAAGACTTATCAACATAAGGATAAAAGTCGGTAGATTTATCTGCTCCAAATACATTTGTATCGCTATATAAGCCAGAGCTTTCTTGAGCTATATAACTATTGCTATTGCTTGTTTCAAATTGGTTTCCTGCAAGAACTCCATCAGTACCATCAATATTAAGCTTATATTGAGTCCAATCATTGACTTTATTTATTTCACCATCACCTACACCGCTACCAACTTTATGAGCAAATGTAGCATTATTAATTAATCCAGGTTCAAAATAAGAAGTATTACTCCCGCTTACTGTTTCTGTAACAGGAGTTTCTTTTAATTTAAATACACCACTACCATTATAAGATTTAATTGTAAATCTACTTCCCAGATTAGATGCGGCTACACTACAATAAAATGTAAAAGTATCCCCAGCAACAAGATATTTTGCTAAAGTTGTATTATTAGTTACTGTCATTGTTTTTGCATCTGCATCAAATACTACTGTATTTCCAGTATGCTTTAACACAGTACTTCCACTACTATCAAATAATGTCCCATTTCCTTTTGCGTGATTACCTGCAATTTGTGACCAGCCAAATGCTATAGTAAGATAACCTTTTGTAGTTGGTTTCTGCAAACCTTTATTTCCAGTAGACATTCTGTTTACCATAATATAATATACAGAAGTAGTTGAATACGTCTGTATAACAGAATTAAACATTCCTCTCTCAACTGTTATTGTATTACCTGCAGTGTCAATGCTTGTTATTTTCATTATTTCATTACTATAAGCACCTACAAAATATGTAGAAGTTGTAAACTGTATATATTCGCCTTCAATTAGAGTAGATAAGTCGACAGTAGTTTGAGCATCTGACATGTCTATAGTAGTAGCAGTTTTTGTAACGTCACTAGTTTTAGCTTGAAAAACAGGATATGTAGAGGTTGTAGTATTGCCTAATTGAGGAGTAACCCTTAATCTTTCCATATGAGGAACAGCTGATAATCCACTTATACGTTCTGGATATCCTAAAGTCCCAACAAAACTAAGACTAGCTTTTTTGGTATTTTCATACATAGTTACGTCTTCTAAAAACAAAGAAGTATTATGGAATGCTGGAAATACATGAGCAGCGTCAGTTGTATTATCATTTGTAGCACTGCCCCAAGTCCAAGGCATTAACGCTCTTGTAATAGAACCTCCGACAGAACCAATTAAATCATTACTTTTTATACCAGATAAAATGCCTTCTTTAGAATTAGGGTCTACATTTAAAGAAAATGCAGCCGTATCTTCAAGTATATCTTTTTCAGAAGCTTGTAATACTATACCTCTGTCAAATCTATTTATCTCTTTTACTCTTTTTGGCATTTTCCTCCTTTACTATCCATTTTATATTAGACAAAGTACTTGTCCAATAGTTATCTGGTACTATTATTATTTGTTCCCGTCTAGTAGTTTTCCCCATACTGCTGCCTTTCCGTCTATTATTTGAACTATATCTACAGTAAATTTACCAGCTTTATAAAAATCTACTATCGCAAAAGCATGTGCCCATTTATGTTGCCTGCCACCTAGCCATGCGTTCTTTTCTGAACTCATGTCTTTTAAACACCCTAACGACCAAGCTGACTTAGGTCCATCCATATAAGTCACGCTATCTTGTTGCAGGGAATGATGATGACCATATATTATATTGGCACCTAGTTTCCTAAGATGATTCGCTGCGTGGTATTGTCCACCAAAATGATGCCCGTGGTAAAAATAGAGCTTTCCTATTTTTAGATACTCACCAGGTGGGTGATATTTGTATCCTCGTTCTTTGAACTTACATGCTTGTTCAAAACGATACCCCTTTAGATAAGGATGCTCTTCTACGAATCTATCCAGCCATTCATCGTGATTCCCTGCACAAATATGTCTTTCTTTACATTTAACTTTGTCTAAAGACTCATCAATTTCATCTAATAAAGCATTTACTCCTGCTATGTCTTTATCCACTTTAGGCATAATGTACTCTAATGGTGGTTTTTTCTTACGTTTCCA
>CEON01041767.1_pt1 | contig 14395 bp, 23 predicted proteins | sample 530291 | NCBI WGS metagenome assembly CEON01 (sample SAMEA2619888, study PRJEB7988) | marine metagenome | biome: marine biome (ENVO:00000447); feature: surface water layer (ENVO:00002042); material: "saline water (ENVO:00002010), including plankton (ENVO:xxxxxxxx)" | depth 5 m
TCTGACAAAGTAGGAGATAAATACATATCCCATATCTTTCTTTTAACTTTGGCAGCCTCATCAATAATAAGTAAGTCTAATCCTTCACCTACTAATGAATCAGGATTGTCAGCCGACTTACCTTCTACTACAGTTCCCCATTTAAACTTTATATATCTTTCTTTCTCAGAGGCACGCTCAATATCATTAGAACGACCGATAACCATCTTTTTCCAAATTTCTCGGAACATTAGATCAGCTTTGTCGTAAGATAAGCCGACACACCATATTCTTTTATTTGGCTGAGAGGCTACAAATGTGGCTTCCATAGCAGAACAAGTTGTCTTACCAAACCTTCTTCCACATACCATTACAAAAAACCGAGCCGCATCTTTACTTGGGTAATGTAGTTTTTCTTGACCTTTGTGAGGCGTATACCCCATATAGTCAAACCAAGATTTTTTAAAATGTAACTCTTTTTTTAAAGTATTTTCCATTATTTGTTGTTTTCAACAACTACCTTAATCTAACTTATGGCGGAGTATAAATACAAGATATTGTATTTTTATTTTCAAAAAACACAACATAGGAGGGCAGTATGTCCGAAGAAACAAAAAGTGTAGCAAGCGAAACAGTAAGTGAGCAACCTACCCAAGAAACACAGACAGAATCGACCGATGTCGGTGCATTAATAGCAGAAAGCAAAAAGTATAGAAAAAGGTCGCAGGATGCAGAAGCTCGTATAGCGGAACTTGAAAAGTCTATGGCTAAAGCAGAAGAAGCAAAGCTGAAAGAAAAAGAAGATTTTAAAACACTTTATGAAAAAGTGTCTTCTGAAAATGAAACTTTATCATCTGTTGCAGAAAAATGGACTAAGCACGTTGAAGCTAGAACAGCCGAATTACTAGAAAAACATCCTGAAGAAGAGAGGGAACAACTAGCAAAGCTAGATTTGGACACTCTTGAATTTGTTACAAAAAAAATTAATAGTGCTAAAGCTAATGCTCCTGAAGTTGCTGGTAATCCACGAGGCTTTAAAGAAGCTCCTAAAGATTGGACAAAATTAAGCCCTAGTGAATTGCGAGAAAACTGGGAAGATATTGTTAAGTCAGCCGAAGCACGAATGAAAAAAAATTAAATTCCCAAAAGGGAAAGGAGAAATAAATGGCTTATTTAGATACTACCACAGGTGCTAATTTTATACCTGAATTATGGGCAGAACCTATTTTTAAGTTTTACGAAAGAAAGCTTAAATTAAAAAATTCAGTTGATGATTATAGTGCTTTAGTTAAAGATGCAGGCGATACAGTACATATTCCTAAGATTCAAATGGATGGAACAAATGATAAAGCTGCCTCAACAGCAGTAACTTTTTCTATTGCAGGAACAGAAGGTAAAGTTGATTTATCAATTAACAAACATAAATATCTTGCTAACATCTTTGAAGATATTGTAGCAATTCAATCAAATTCTGAGTTGCTAACTAAATATACAAGAATGATGGGCGAAAGTCTTGCTCGTGGAGTAGAAACTGATTTATGGGCAGAGCTTGATGGTTTTCAAACTACACAAGACTTATCAGCAGACAATACATTTGCAGTAGCAGACTTAGAAACATTATTATCTAATTTATATGGCAATGACTTAGATCCTAATGATTGTTCTCTTGCTGTAAATTCGACAATTATGGCTGATATAATGAATCCATCATCAGGTATTGCTTCTTACTTTATAAGACAAGATGCAGTAGGTGGAAGCGGAACAGAGCTTAAAACAGGTGCTGTTGGATTGATTTATGGTATGGATGTATTTTATTCTCGTGCTATATCAACATCAGGTACAGATAATACTGTTGTAGGAGCTGCTTATCCATCTGATGCTTGTGCGTTTGCTGCTCAACAAGATGTTAGAGTTCAATCTCAATATGATGTTGAGTTCTTAGGTACAAAAGTAGTTGCCGATATGATATATGGTGCTAAACTGATAGATGAATCAGGTGATATTAGAGGAGTAAATTTACTTAATCCTTAATACTTAGCCCCTTAATAATAGGGGGAGATCTTTTCTCCCCCTATATAACTTGGAGAAATTATGATTTATTTGAAAAATTTAAATGGAGCAGTAAGAGAATTTAAAGATGGCGATACAGAAACAGTAAATGCTATGCTAGACTCTGGAAGATGGGAAAGAATAGCAGGAAGAAAAAATTGGTCGTCTTACGTTGAGCCTAAAAAATCAACTAAAAAGAAGTCTTAAAAATGCCTAAACAAAGAGTCGTTCGTAAAAAAGGTGATTTAACAGGAGCTGGTAAAGGCGACTGGATAAGGGATGGGGTGAATTTGTTTGACAAAGAGTACAAAGATAGATATGATAAAATCTTTGGCAAAAAAGATATTCTAAGAGAACGAAAAATAGTTGCAAAATAAATATCAATACTGGACAGACCAGCTAAATATTATGAAAGATATAATAGAACAATTAAAAATACACGAAGGATATAAGCCAACCGTATATAAATGCACAGAGGGTGTAGATACTATAGGAGTTGGCTTTGCTATTAAGGATCTTTATTTATCAGAAGAAGTATGCGATATGATTCTTGAAGAAAAATTAGAAGCTTTAGAAGAGAGATTTGAAGATAAATTTGATTGGTTTAAGTCATCTCCTATTGAAGTTCGAGGCGTTATGATGAATATGGCTTACCAATTAGGTTTTAGAGGATTTTGTAAATTTAAAAAAACTATTGGTTACCTAGCAGAAGCAGAGTGGGAATCAGCATCAAAAGAGATGTTAGATTCTAAATGGGCTAAACAAACGCCTAACAGAGCTAAAGAATTAAGTGAGATAATCGCATCTCTTTAGTTGCTTCTATCTACTACCATATACTAATTTATGTCATACGATGAATACTTAAATAAGGTTCTAGCTTGCCCTAGATGCTACAATACAGGTCTAACTAAAAGTGGATTTGATAAAAATAAACAGAGATGGCAATGTGGAGGCTGTAATCTAAGAACAGTTAATCCTATAGAGGATTTAGAGCTTCTTAAAGAGAATGTTAGATACAGAAAAGAGAAGCAAAAAGCCCAAGACGTTAATAGAATTGAACGTAAGGGATTTAGAGAATATGCAAGAATTGAAAATGCTGTAGAAGAATACAGCGAAAAATTAAAAGAGCTTTTTGAAAATTATAAATTACACAAGTTAACTAAGAAGCATAAGATTAGTAAAAGGGCGGTTGGGGTCATCCAATTTAGTGACGTTCATTTTAATGAATTAGTCGAACTTCAGAATAATCGATATGATTTTAAAGTTGCATCACAGCGATGCCAATATTTTGTAGATAAGGCATCAGCGTACTTTAAGATAAATAATGTTAGCCAAGTTGTGGTGGCTTTAACTGGAGACCTAATGAATAGTGACAGAAGGCTGGATGAATTACTAAATCAAGCTTCTAATAGAGCTAAAGCTACTTTCTTAGCTGTAGATATAATGCAACAGGTTATACTACATTTAAATAAAGACTTTAATGTAAGCGTAGCTTGTGTGGTTGGAAATGAAGGTCGTGCAAATAAAGAACTAGGTTGGTCTAATGCAGTAGCAACTGACAACTATGATTATACCATAGGGAATTGTTTAAGATATTTATTTAGAGAATCTGACGTACATTTTATAGATGGCGATCCTGCCGAAATAGTTATAAATGTGGCAGGTCAGAATTTATTAATGCTTCACGGACACGGAGCAATAAGTGCAGGAGTAGAAAAGTCTGTCAATCAATTAGTTGGTAGATATTCTATGAAAGGTGTAAAAATAGATTATGTTATATTTGGACACGTTCATTCGGCTAGAGTAGGAGATACATTTGGAAGATCATCTAGTATGGTAGGGGCAAATGATTACTCTGAAAAAGCTTTAAATCTTGGTGGAAGAGCAAGTCAAAATGCGTATGTATTTTATGAGAATGGAAACCGAGATGGAATTAAGATAGACTTGCAGAATGTAGAATGTGATGGTTATGATATTGATAAAACTTTGGAGGCGTATAATGCAAAATCAGCTAAAAAAACGAATAAACGTGAAACAATATTCAAGGTGGTCGTATAGTACATCCTCTACTTTGGACTCTCCATACTCTATGACTAAACAGGTGAGTTGCACTACGCTTCCAAAATTTACGGAGAGCATTTATGATAGATAGTTTTAGAACTTTAACAGCAGGTGTAGGTGGGATAGCTGTTACTTGGATGGAATGGTTGCCGATAGTTGTTAGGATTATGGTTGGGCTGGCAACATTTATATATATATGTGTAAAAATTTATAAGTTAATGAAGTAATGAATGAACGAAGAAGAATTACAGAAACAGGCAGAAGGATTCTTAGGAAACTGGGTATGGCTATTTGCCTCTGGAGTTGTTCTACTATTATTTAAATCGACTATAGAAACCGTAGTTGAAGGCATTAAAATTTTTTTTGGGAAGGATTTAAATACCGATGATGTGGTTATACTAGATGGTCGCCCTGCTAGGGTTATACGAGTAGGTTTTTGGAAAACGACATTCTTTGCTTATGATATAGGTATGGCGAATGGGAAGCCTTATGTAAAAGGTGGAACAAAGATACAGATACAAAATGACAAGCTTAAAGACCATATCATAGAAAGACCTTTACAAATGCTTGATTTAAGCAAATGGGAAGAAAAATGAGACAAAGTATAACAGAAAGAAAAATGATGATGTCGATTAAAGGAATGATAGATGTAAAGCTTAATGAGTATGGATTAAAGTTTAGAAGAATTGAAAATGAAATAAGAAACTTGAAGAAACAGAATACACAGTTAAAAAATGAAATAAAAACCCTTAAAGGAGAATAATAGAATGAAAAGTTTATTAACAGTATTATCAGTATTATTTATAATTGGGTGTGGATCAGATGTTAAAGAAGAAGCACCAAAAGAAGAAGCTAAGACAGAAGAAAAGTCTGAGTAATTTATTTAATTTAAATTAAGGAGAAGAATTATGGATTGGTTAACAATGAGTTTAGCAGGTAGTGGCGGTGGAATCGTTTTATTTATACTTAAAAAGATTCCTAACGAAAAAATATGTTCAGTAGTAGAAACTTGCTTTGAAAAACTAGGTGTTCTTATGACAGCAGGCTTAACTAAGTTTTGGGCAACTAAAGCTTTGTGGAATAAAACTATTGAGCCATACTTTATTGACTTAATTGACAATGTAGTAGGTGGAGCATTGAGAGGGCTAATTAAGGGATTGAGGTCTGATAATAAAAAATGATTGTAAAAAAAGCATTACAGAAACTTCTACCTCTTATTTTAAAAGAGATTTTCCCAAAATTAAAACCTTTGGAAGATTATGTTAACAAGCCTAATAAAAATGACAAGGCAATAGCAAAATTAAAAAAAGAGGTTGCCGAACTAAAGAAGAAGATTAAATGAGCAAAGAGTTAAAGATAAGTAATGTATTAGATAAGCACCTTAGCCCTATTCAAATAGATGGGGCTAATGTGCCTATTGAACTATCTACAGAAGATGTTAGATTTAATGCAGATACAACATTCCAAAAAGATGTAGTAGTGGAAGGTGATTTAAGTATATTGGGCAATCAAACCAATATAAACCTAACTGATGATGTGTTTATATATTCTAGTGGTCAAACAGGATTTTTAAATTTACAAGGTTTGGGATTAAGTGTGTTTGGAAATCTTTACTCAGGAGATGGGGATAGCACAGATAATGATGTTTTTGTTACATTGCATTCATCAAATGGATATGATTCAGGAATAAAGCTATTTGATACTAGTAGCTTAATTTGGACTATAGGAAGGGATGGCTCTGAAACAAATGAATTGAAGTTTGATTGGAATGCAGGAACAGGTGCAGCTACTAAACTAGAATTAGATTCTAGTGGAAACTCAAAACAAGAGGGTAGTATTAGCATTAAAGAAAAGGCATCAGCTATTGCAGACACAGCAGGGTATGGTCAGTTATGGGTTAAAGATAGAACACCTAATGAATTATATTTTACTACTGATGCAGGGGATGATATACAACTTACACAAGGAACTAGTGTCGTAGGTGGTGGAGGAGGGGGAACAAGCAGGTGGACTACTACAGCAGGTGGGTATAAGACTAATAACAATAGTGCATTAACTTATTATTTTCAATTTTACCCTAACTATCACGTTTGGTCAAACTTAGATACTTCTCCAACTAGTCTATCTTATACAGATTCTTATGCCTATCAATTTTGTGCTGCTGCTGATGGTACACTTACTAATATTACAGTTACTTGCAGAGCATCTGATACAGGGGCTACTGATCCTTTAAAATTTTATGTATTTAAAGGCTCTCCTGTTAATGAAGCAACATCAATAGGTTTGACTTTGATTGGAACAACAGGAACTATAACACCTGTAGCAAACAAGCAAATGCACTTAAGCACAGATATATCTTCTAGCAATTCATTTAGTGCAGGAGATAAACTTTGGATTATGTTAAAAAAAGATTCAACAAGTGGTAATCAAGATTTATATTTTGCAGTATCAATTAGTGGAGAATATGATTAATGGATAGAATAGATAAGACATCAGAAGAAGTTAGTCAAATAGTGAAAGATAGCAATGAAATGCCTGATGCAATTATACTAGGTATTATAATAGATAAAATTAATGAAATTGTTGATTGGATAAATTCGCAATAGGAGATTAAATGGCTTTAACAAATAAAACAATAGCAAGCACCTATGGAGATATACTACAAGCTGATAATAATGGTAGTGGTAGAACTGCTAATGGTACTGTAATTAAAGATGGACTAGGTCAATCAACTGCCTTAACACTAGGGCAAAACAAAACCCATATTAAACCATCATCAGATCAGACAGATGCTTTTATAGTAGAAACATCAGGTGGTACAGATTTATTAACAGTAGATACAACTAATAGTGCAGTAAAAACAGGTACTACACAGACTTATGCAAATACTCAAATACAAAGATTTTCAGTTTATGATGCACAGCCTACAGCAGATACTCATACAAGTATGATGGTAGATTCAGGAGCAGTCTTTACAATTCCAATAACATTTGGTACAGGAACAGATCCTGCGACTACATATTCTCTAAGTGCATCAGAAACTAATGCTATGGGTTTAACTATGTCAAGTTGGTATATACCTGCTGCAATTACTATAGATGAAGTTAGGGTTATAGCAGGTGGAGAAGCATCAGATACACTTAATTTTCATTTGTTTAGCTACACTATGGCTAGTGGTACAGGAAGTGGTGCAGGAGATTTATCAGATGGAACACTACTTGCACATAATGGAAGCACTTTAACTACAGGAGATGACAGGGTAACAACAACAACATTAACAATAGATTCAGCAAATGTAGCAGCAGATAAGGTGGTTATAGCTACCTTTGAGAATGTGGGTGCAACCACAGATATAGCGGCACAATTAATCGTAAAATATCATTATCAATAGGAGAATTTGAGATGGCTCAATATACAAAGGAAATAAAAATAAGTACAGACAAAGGTGAATACCTTAAAACATTAACAGGTAATTATAATGTAATATTTGACAAAATAATAAAAGTAGATAATTTTAATAAAGGAAGGCAAATAGTTAAATTTAGCACATCAGTAGATGCAGATACTATTATAGCACCTAAAGCTATTCTTGTAGAAAATACAGGAAATGTTGCCTGTGAGTTAGTTGTTCTTACTTCTGAATGGACAGTAGATAATGCTACAGATTCAGCAGATTCTGTTGCAGATTCTACTCATTCTTTTTCTATACTGATTCCTGCTAAAGAATGTGTTTATTTACCAAATAGCAGAATTATTGGTTTGTCAGCAGATTTTGGTGGTGGTATGGGTGTTGAAGTTGATAATGCTGTTCCTGATTCAAATGAATATACTGATAGTGGTGCAGATGTAGACCACGCTACTTCAGCTACAATGGGATCTGATGCAACACATACTACTTTAAATTTAGAAAATGGACATAGTAAATATTTTAAAGTAAATGATTTAATAAGACTAGAAGATGAAATATGTAGAGTTACAGCAGTAGGTACAGGGGCAGATTTAGCTAATAGCACTTGCACTATTGAAAGAGGTTTGTTTGGCTCTACAGCAGCAACACACGCAGATGATGTAGCGGTAAGATTTCCTTTCTTTAATATGCACCACGATTTCGATGACACATCTTATAATGGTGGTGGTAATGGTAGTGCTACGGTAGTAAAAACAAATGGTAGTGGATTATTTAGAGCTATGAATTTCTTTGGATATGGAAGAACTGCTGATACTGTTTGTGATGGCTTAGTTGCAGGCTCTGTTGCTATTAAATTTTATAGTCAAGGATTTCAAGAGTTTGGGTTAGCTGGAATAACATCTTCTACTAAGACAGGATTAGCTGCATCTACAACTTATGCTTTTGCATTAACAATAGATGGCGGAAGCTCTGATGATATTAGTTTTACGACCGATTCTAGTGATTTAACTTTTGGAAATGTTATTGCTAAGATACAATCAGCTATTAATGATAAATATACAGCAGGAACTAACTTAAAAGGTAAAAAAGCTACAATAGGAATTGTAGGAGGGGATGTTAGAATTACAAGTGGTTCGAGACTATCTACAGGTGCAATAGCAATAGCAGCACCTAGTTCAGGAACTACCCCTTTAGGAGTAGGAATTATACCTGCTGTAGGAGCATTAGAAAAAGCAGTAGCAGCTAGGTTGCCTGATGATGATATATATGATCCTGTTACTTATGCAACTATAAAAAATACAGGTGCATTCTTACTAGATGATGGTATGGGCAATTTAAGAGGTGCAGGTGGTAGTGGTACTATAAACTATGAAACAGGAGAGATTAATTTAAATGCTTACCCTAATGCAGAGTTTGTTGTAAGTGCTAATACTCAAGCAGCACATTCAGGTGGTATAGAAGTATCATCCACAACTATAAACTCTATTACAGCTATAGATGCAAGAAGTTGTAACCAAAAAGCAGATACAGAAATTAGAATAATAAGTTTAGGATAGGAGGAAATATGCCATACGGAAAAGGAACATACGGTAAAAAACGTGGAAGACCAAAAAAGAAAAAAATGAAAAGAAAAATTAAAAGGAGAAAATGACGTGGCTAAGTTTAAAGGTAAATCAGTTAGATTGAACAAGCCAAGTCGTATTCGTAGAGGTCAAGCAGGATATGGAAGAAAAAAATTCCAAGTTTATGTTAAAGATAAATCTAAGGTTAAAAGAATTACTTTTGGTGACCCTAATATGAGAATTAAAAAATCTAGCCCTGCTAGACGTAAATCATTTAGAGCAAGGCACAAATGTGCTACTGCTAAAAATAAAACAACAGCAAGATATTGGTCTTGCAAAATGTGGTAGGAGGATAAATGGCTACAGCAGCAACATATATAACACACGCAGAATTAAAAAGAATATTTCCTCAATTAGATGAGTTTGACCAAAAGACTCCTATCTATGGATGGACAGAAGTAACAAGCAATAAGTATGCTGCTCACGATAGTGGGCAAGTATCTCAATTATTTGCAGATGGAGAAGATTTAGGACCAGCTCAATCTGCACATACTGACTTAAATGTTGAGGGAGAATGGTTTTATAATTCGGCTGAAGATGTATGTTATTATTATTCAGCTAGCACTCCATCAGACAAATTGATGGAAGGGGGAGAAGAATTTGTAGGTATGGTAACTCAATATAGGGCAGATGCAAGCCGATACTTTGACTCAAGAGTTGACCCCTCTTTACCTAGAGAGCAGCTAAAAGATAAGTCTGGAAACTATGATTATATGGTTATAAGGACAGTTGGCTTAATTGCTGCTTGCTTTTTAATCAAATCTAAAGATCATAAATCAGAATTAGCAGAATCGTTTATGATAGAGGCTGATAAAAATATAATGTTGTTAAATGAAGGGAAGGCTGCCTTATCTTGGCAAAACACAGCAGATGCTTCACAGGGCATAATAAGAGATGTTACTTATACATCAGGCAAAATTCGACCTGTAGACACACGAGGCAACTGGAATGGAACTTGGGATTTAATTAAAGTTAAAATAGGCACAGGGGGCGTTTTAGGAACTGCTACATACAATGTATATGTCAAAGATTCTAATGGGCTTAAACAAAATCAGGTTGTAACAGATGAAAAAATTACAGGAGATTTTCAACCATTAGCAGGAAGCTTGCAAATAAGATTTGCAGGCGAAACAGATTCTACTGTTGCTACAGCCAATGATGAATGGGAAATAGAAGTAACAGGACAAACAGAATATGTAGACTCATCAGATATGAAGTCAGTTAAACTAACAAGAAGCGGAACACCAGCTAGAAGGTACTATAAATAATGCCAGTAACATTTACAAATAATTGGAAAAACATATTAGATAAGTTAAGAAATATTCTTCGCACAGAATTTAAAGGAGCATTGCCTGTCTATATAGGAGAAGAAGGTAGTGAAGGAACGCAGTTTTTAAGACTCGATCCTGTTGGAAGCGAGCTATCTGAATATGGGGTTAACTCTGAAATGAGAGAATTTACAATCAACGTGTTTTATTATTTTGCTGAACATAATGTAAAGAAAACAGCATTAGACCACGTTTTAAGATATGTATCAAGAATTGAAGCACTAATACACGATAATATAACAATGACACTAGCAGATAGCTCTAATGCTTTTAATTGCAGGCTAGAAACGACAGAATTAAATCCAGATGAAGAGTCAGGAGTATATGTGGTTCAATGGGAATATAAATGTCAGCACGTTGGTAACTTAGATTAGGAGTAATTATGAAAATAAAATTAAAGAACAAAGAAAATCCAGTACCTAATAATTTAGTATTTAGAAATACTGGTCATTGCCTTACTTTAATAGATGAAATAAATTCAGGCAAACAGGTAGAAGTAGATAGAGTTTCTAAACCTGCTTCCGAATATGTAGAAGAAGTTAAAACAAACAAAAAGAAGGGTGGTAGCCCTAAAGGAGATAAATAATGGCTATAAATGCAAACGCTTATTCACCTAAGCAATTTTCATTTTTAATTGCCCAGCAAGATGATTGGGGTACTATCAATCCAGATTCTAGTGGTAGTCCTGATAATGCTTGGCTTGCAGTAGATGTCGACTCTATAGGGAGTCCATCTTTAAACTTAAATCAAGTTCTTGAACCTAGATCTGGAAGTAGAGTTTTGCAAGCTACTGATTTTTATCAAGAAAAACTTGTAAGAGTAATTGAAATGTCTGTATCAGGGACAGCTACAACTGAAGTATTAGATTTATTGCTAGGCAATATAACGCAAGGTGATACTGTTCCTTATTTAATAACATCTGCTGGAGCTGTTCAGAATATGACATCAGCAACAGAAAATCAAACCGCAAACCAACTTTTGTCTGTTGCCTACAAAAGCCCTGCTAGCGGACACGCTATTGGCTTAAAAGATGTTTTTTGTACTTCAATATCATTTAACGCTGATGCTGGCACAGAAGGTGGTAGAATTAAATTTTCAGCTACCTTTAAAACTGGCTCTGCTCCAATTATGAATCAAGCAGACATAGCTATTGATACAGTAATTTCATCTAACAATTACTATATGAGTTCTTGGGATGCAGACGATAGGATTATTGCAGGACATTCAAATGTATTAGTAAATTCATTTACTTTAAATATAGAAAATGATGTTGTTTTTGCAGGACCTTGCTCAACAGGATATGAAAGTGCTTCAAGAGTTGGAGAGGTTTCTGCAACTGCTGACTTTAACATAAAGTATGATGATAATACAGATGTTATGTTTGAAAACTTTACAGACCAAGCTACAGGTGCTTCTGAGGGAGTTACATTAATGGCTACTGATGCCACTCCTTCTGATGGAGAATTTGAGTTTAAATTTGCAGGTTCTGTTATCACTAATGTTGGCTTTAGTGAAGGCGATATGATGGCTTTAGATGTTTCTGTAAAAGCAGTAGGTTCAGGAATCGGATCAAGCACAGCATTATTTGAAGTTGCTTGTTAAATAAATAACTAAAAAAGAGGATGTTTAAATGGAGATTAAACTAAAAAACAAAAAGACAGTAAAAATAAAAGACATAACAATAGCAGAAGAAGCAAAACTAAAGGATATAATGTTAAAAATGGTAAAGCCGACAGAAAATGGTACTGGTGTTGAGCTTATTGAGCCAAATTATAACTGTCTTTTAATTTTGCAAATGGTCTTAGAAGATCCTTCTGATAATAACATTAGAAAATATGATGATGCTGCAAGAATTGATATAGCATTAGAAGTTCAAAAAATGTTATTTGAGGGAAACGAGAAGCCCTCCAAGTAGAGCTTAATTTTTTATTATCTACTTGCGAGGGTTGCAAGTTTTGCAAGTTCCCTTATAAGGCTGAAATACCTGTCATAATTGATGGTGTTAGAGAGACTCGAACATTTACAAGTAAGAAAGATGTTTGGGATGTTATTGACTTAATAATAAAAGAAACAAATGAAGTCAATGAAAAGCAAGGCAAGTCATTTGGAATAACTGAATCGATAGTATCTCAGATTCCATTTTTTGCCTGCTCAACACACTTTTTAGACATAGGTATAAATAGCGATATAGAAAAGTATTTATACTGCGAGAAGTTTAATGTGCCGCCTTATAAGGGAAGTTATGATGAGCAGCCTGCTAGATGGGTCAGAAGATCGTTTGCTATAAAATCGGCTATAGCTAAAAAAGAAAAAAAGGATATAGATGTCGCAAGAAAAAATTCTAATAACGTTTAAATCACGAGGTGATACTCAGCTTGAAAAATCAATTCTTAAAATTGCTAAAGCTCAGGCTATTCTAGAGCAGAATGAAAGGAAATTAAATCAAGCTACAGAAGCATTAAATAATTCTCAGAAAAAACATACTGCAACAATAGATAGGCAAAAGAAAAGTCTTCTTGATTTAAATGGTTCTCTTAGACTTACTAATAATAATTTTGCGACCTTGCGTTCTAAGTTATTACTAGCTTCATTTGGTTTTATGTTATTCCAGCAAGGAGTTATGCGATTTGTTAATGCCGCCTCTAGACAAGAAGAAATATTAAATAAATTCAATACAGTATTTGGGCAAAATGCCGATGAAGTTGCTAAGTGGGCAGATTCTTATGGAGACTCTATAGGAAGAGCTACAAGCGATTTAATGGAAATGGCATCAGGTTTACAAGACATATTTGTACCAATGGGATTTTTAAGAAGTGAGGCTTCGGAGCTATCTAAAGGATTAACTCAATTAGCAATAGATGTTGCTAGTTTTAGTAATGCAAGTGACGAAGAAGTTATTAATGCATTTAAAAGTGCAGTTGTCGGAAATCACGAAACTGTAAGAAAATACGGAATTGTAATAACGCAAGCTGCATTAAAACAAGAAGCTTTAACTTCTGGAATTATTGAAAGCGATAGAGCTATGACTGAGCAAGAAAAAGTTTTAGCAAGAATAAATCTTTTAACAAACGGTACTGCGGACGCTCAAGGAGATGCTGAAAAAACTGCCGATTCTTTTGCAAACAGAGTAAAAGCATTACAGGCAGCTTGGAAAGAGTTTTCTGAAGATATGGGAAGAGAATTAATTCCTGCTATTATTAAAGTTATGGATTTTCTTCAATTAATGTCTCCTATTTTAGGTATATTAGCCCCTAGAGTGCTAGAGTTGGCGGCAGCTTATTTGATTTTTAAAAGTAGATTAGTTGTTGTAACAGCTACTATGAAGCTATATAATGCTCTTGCATTAACAGGCATTAAACTGTCGAGAAAATTAAAACTAGCAGTAGCAAGAAGTGGAGTAGGGTTGCTGATTGTTGGAATAGCAGAATTAATTCACAGAACAGGCTTGCTTGGTAGTGCGACTGACGAAAGCTCAGATAGTTTTGATAAAGGGGCTGTATCGGCAAAAAACTATTTTGAAAGCTTAAAAGAATTTAGCATAGCTCTTGCTAGAACTGATAGTGATTTGGATTCTATAAAAAATAAGCTTAAAAGTTTGCAAGATTTTTTTGATGATTCTGTTGTGGACTCTTTTAAAGAGCTTCCAGAATGGATTGGTGGAAGTCTTTGGAAAACAGTTGCTCCGTTTGGTAAAGATGGAAGATTAGGTATGTTTTTTAAAGGTGTGGAAGAGTTAGTTGAAGAGCATAACTCCAGAATTATAAAAGGCTCAGAACATTATTTTAAAACTGTAGAAGAAGTAATGGCGGAAGCTATTAAATTAGCTAAGGTAGATGTATGGGATCCAGGAGGACCAGATGAACAAACATTGTTTGACTTTCCTCAAAATGAATTTATAAAGTTTGGTCAATTTCAAAGAAGTATCTTAGATGCGTTAAATCTTGAAT
>CEON01021218.1_pt1 | contig 14387 bp, 4 predicted proteins | sample 530291 | NCBI WGS metagenome assembly CEON01 (sample SAMEA2619888, study PRJEB7988) | marine metagenome | biome: marine biome (ENVO:00000447); feature: surface water layer (ENVO:00002042); material: "saline water (ENVO:00002010), including plankton (ENVO:xxxxxxxx)" | depth 5 m
ACTAGTAATCCTTATCTTAATATGGAGAATACAATGGAAGACTTAACTGTTAATCAACAACAAGCAGATTTTCAAAGACAATCATTTCAACAGACTCAAGCCAATGTAATGGCCAATCTTAGAGGTGCTGCAGGTGGTAGTGGTATAGCTGGTTTAGCGCAAGCATTAGCTCAACAAGGGCAAATAGCAGCACAACAACAATCAGCTGATATAGGTAGGCAAGAAGCTCAGAACCAAATGGCTGAAAGACAAATGGCTGGACAAATACAAAGTATGGAAAGACAAGGTGAGCTTATTTCAAGAAAGCAACAAACAGAACAAACTGGCACTTTATTAGGTATGGCACAACAAAGAACAGCGGCAGCCGCAGGTCAAGTAGCGGCGGCTAAACAAGCTAAGTTCGACGCTATATCAGGTGGTATAATGGGTGCGGCTAAAATGGTACCTGGATTTGGTGAAGGTTTACAAGGTGGTGGTATATTTGGAGAATCAGGAGCCGGCACGGGTGGAGGTACTCCTACAGGTACTTCAAATCAAAAGTATTTAAATGACGGTAGTTTAAATCCTAATTATACAGGAGTTTAATAATAAATAATATAATATGGCAGATAAAACATTAATATCAGGTGCGGCTCAGGTAGCAGCGACAAAAGGATCTGGAAACTTAGCGGCAGCACAAGCGGGTACGCAAGTTGGCGCCTTCTTAGCTGATAATCTAGGTGAGATGATTCAAAAAAGAAACAATGAGTTTAATAAACTTATGGAAGCTGAGTTGGAGGCTGCTGGAGAGTTATCTCATGAAGATGCACAAAAATTAATTAAAAGACTAAAAGGTAAAAGAGCTGGTTATGTAATGCTAAATAAACGTGGTATGGTTGCGGCAGAAAAAGAATTACTTGAGGATGCTAAAAAAATAAAAGACAAAAAAAATACTAAAATTGAAGTAGTAGAAAAAATAATAGATGACTGTGAAGACAAAACATCTTGTGATTGCTTAGAGCAAGAAATTACAGAAACAGAAGATGGATGGGAAATAGACCCAAGGACTAAATGGGCTTTAGAAAAAGCTCCAGATGAAGTAATGTATACACCAGAAGGTAAGCCATATATACTTTCGTATGATCAAGCTTGGAATAATGTTGATAAAGATGGTAATGAATTAGAAAATCCTAGATTCACTGTATCTGCAGATAAAAAAACTAGAACCTCTATACATGGACATGTTTATCCAAATACACCAGAAGGACAAGCTATATACAGGGCACATGCAGAATCCAATTGGCAATCAGAAGGAGGTCAAGCTCTTGATTTTACTAATGAAGAAACGCTAAAAGAAACTTGGTACAAATCTGCTACATATCAAGATCTTAAAGACAAAGATATAAAAGTTGTTGAATCTTGGGCGCAAGGTAACGAAAAGGTTAATATGACTAATATGGAATATAAAGGTTTAGTTGATTATTTATCGGTAGATAAAAATAGCCAAACAAAAATAAACACAGTAGTTCAAGCCGTTACAGAAGACGCTAATGCTTTTGTTGGAGGCGACACAACTAAGACATTTAATTATGAGGCTACAAAAAATAATATTATGACTAACGTTATAAATGCTGATGGTGCAAACTTAAGGTCACTAGCTAAAGATTCTATATGGGGTGGCACGTCATGGGAGACTGACATGCAAGAAGCTTTAACAAACGGTACGTATCAAGACTTAGGTATAACACAAGAGCAGGCTGAAAATCTAGATCCAAATGGTGGTAATATAACAGCTGAAGATGCTAAAGTTATAACACAGGCTATCATGAAAGATGACGCTTTACTAAAAGAAACCTTAGCAGATTATTATACTAAGATCGCTGAAAATAATTACAATTTACAATCTAAAAAACCAGATGCTGATTTAAATCAAGGTGGCGGTGATGCAGGTGATACTGGTGGAAGTGGTGATATAAATCTAGAAGAATTTGAATAATATATTAATATGAGCACAGATAAAACTAAAACTCACTATACATTTAAAATTACTAAAGACGGTAAACAATATCAACTTAAAGTTAATCCTGAAAAGTTGAATCAGTTTTTTTTAAAATATCCAAACGCTATTCTTGTAAGTAGCCCACAAAACATGGTAGATGAGTTTAACAAAACTTCTAGTCCTATTGAAGAAAGAGGTAATAATCCAAACATATTTGATCCAGATAATCCTGACGCATCTTTAAGTGTAGATAGTGATGTTAGTGAGTTTAGCGTAGAAGGAAATGAACCTACCACTATACAAGATGAACCAGAGCCAGCTCCATCCGATGTAAGAACAACTCAATTCCATGATAGTTCGGTTTGTTTTGTTTCTGGTACTTTAATAGATATGTTTGATGGTTCAACTAAAGAAATACAAGATATAAAAGAAGGTGATTTAGTGAAATCATTTAAAGATAATAAATACGTTTCTGGAAAAGTAACTAAAAAACTAATATACGAAATAAACGACGTGATGCCTGTAGCGATATTAGAAGGTATAACGGGTTCTATTTATCATCCAGTTTTAATTAATAATAAATGGATTGAACTTGGTGAAGCGCCAATAGAAAAAGAACTAGATAATATGTTCATAGATACATATTACAATTTAGAAATAGATGGTGATAATAATAATAGTAATCACAATTATATTACAAACGGACATATAATGTCTGGGCTTGGCGATTGCGAACATTTAAATAATAAATTCAAAAGACAAAATATATACAAAGAAATTGTATAATTAATAACGGGTAACTAACGAAACAGTATGGGTAAAATATATAGACTATCTAATGGTGGCCTTGTCACTGTAATGGTAGATGATGAAACTAATTTTTTTAATATATTAAAGGAAAAAAATTTAACAGCCGAGCTGGTAAATGATCCTAATACAGAATATGATAATATACCTTCATATAAAGTATCGCTTTCTTCAGGTGATACACAACAAGATCCTACTGTAGAAGTAGAACAAAAAACAACTTTAAATCAAGAAATATCTACAATCAACAAAGTCGTTGAAATAATTCCACAAGAACAAGTAAAAGATTACGTAATAGGTGAGGGTTTAGATTTTGCTAAATCAACGCCTAATGAAATACTAACATATCAAAATGCTAAAGATTATTTTAATCAAAGATCTGAAATAATGTCATACTTTAATTCAGATGATTACAAAGAGCTTAATACAATGGACAAAGTTGTAAATAACTCAATGACAAAAAATAGTGGTTATTTATCATTAGATATATATGGTCCTGTAAGTACTTGGGATGAAAATGCTACTATGCGTAATAAGGAAGTTAGAGATAAAATATTTGCTGGAACACACGGTTATAATCCATATGAAGATAAACTATACAAATTACAAGATCCAATTGAAGTAGATCTTGGTGCTAAAACGTATGCCTTAAAGCAACAAACAAGTTATCAAACTTTTAATAGTTTTATGGAAAGTTTTGAGAACCCAAAAAAATATCCAGAATATGTAGATGAAACTGGTAAGGTAATAAGCATGGAGCCATTAACTAAAACAAGTGATATGTTTCCTGATAGTGGTATATCCGAAGACGCTGGTATGGTTGCTTACAATACGCCACCTATTTTAGATGTAAATGCTTTAAGTAAATACGAAAAAGATTTTGTTGATACTTTTGGTCCAATTTATTATTCTTATGGATTTGAAATGGAACAGGCTAAAGGCTTTCATTTAATTAAAAGTTGGGATCAACAAGCTGTTAAAGTAACCGCAATGAACGGTAAGTCAATAACTATAGATGTTGATGTTAAGGGTGACACTGCTAAAGAGCAGTTAAAAATATTTATGGATTTTGTTAACGCAAATACTCATAGTAAAGGTGGTGAGGATATGCTAGGTGAAATGTTTTATGAAGAAACTAAACCTACAGAAGAACAAATACATAATATAGAGACAAATTTTACTGTTGCTAATGAGATAATAGATAAAATGAGAATAGCATTTAATATGCCTGATGCTACAGATGCTGAAATAATAACTATATACAATGATCTTTCTAGGTATAGAGAAAATGAAGAACTTCAACAAATTACGAAACACCCTCTTGGATTAATTTCAATAACCGCAATGGAAGAATTTGATATAGTTAACTTTGGTTATTCATCGTCGATAAATATTGATTGGTCTTTAGAGAAAGTTAAATATTTTCAAGATGCCTTGGCTAACGAATTAGGTGAAAACTATACTGATTATATTAATGAATATGTTGGCGCTTTAAATCATATAGTAAGTTACGAAAAAGATTTTTATGAAGGTGAAAACGGGGTTATATTAGAAGCGTTTTTAAAAGACAGCAAAGCTGTTAGTGAATTTGTTGAAGGCGAAGGAGTTTACATGAGTGATTTTTTCAAAGATAAACCTAAAGAATTTTTTACTAAACATGCTATGGGGCAACAGCTTTGGAGAGAATTACTTGAATCAGAGTATTACAAAACTTGGCGTAAAAATTGGATAAAACAAAATAGAAATAACTATGATGAATACGTAGATATTAATTCTAAAAAGCTTTATAGATTTAATGAAACTATAGATATAATACAAAAGAACGCGTCTGAGCACGTAGAATTTTTTTCTTCTAATGCTTTCGATAGATCTGAATTACAAGAAGTTGTATACAAGGACATGGTCTTAGATATAAAAAATGTTGAGAAAGAAATAGCCGAATCACTTGTTGAGATTGATTTTCTAACAGAAACTATGGACGATTTATATTCAACAAAAATAGCTATGGAAGAAGAATTAAAATCTATGGGTATTAATCAATATGATGTTTTAGAAGATATAGCTGAAAAATATAACATAACAAGTCAAGAAGATTTTTTGTCTAATGAAAACGCAATGGCTGAGTTTAGAGAGTATGAAAAAAAATACTCTGATTTATATAATGAATATGAAATTTTAGTAACTCAGACTATACCAGCTAATAATAAATTACTTTACGAAAAATACGATGTTATAGACACCAGCACATGGAAAGCTGAAGAAATGAAATTGATGATGGATGTGTTAGGTAGAAACAGTGAGTGGGGAACTTACTATAGTACAATAGGTGGTATAGCTATTATGGAAACTGTAATAGGTGGTACCGCGGCGCTTACTAGTTCTATCACAGACGTATACCTTGAACTGGGTGAATACCACCCTGCTATGCAAATGGTTCTTGAAGATTTAAATAGTTGGGCTGATAGTTTAGGAACTGAGACACAGAAACGAGCGGAATATGGTCGTAGCACGGTCGCTTTACCAACTCAATGGGGTGATATAACTGACGTTTCGTCAGCTATGGATTATTTAGTTACTAATACACTTCAAACAGCGCCAATATTAATTTTAGCAGGTGCATCAGGTGGTTATGCTTTACCAGTTATGGGTGTATATTCTGGTAGTCAGAAGTATGATAATATGAGAAGATCTAGAAATCTTTTCGAAGATACAGCCGGTATGTTCGGGCAAGATTTTACATTAGGTGAAATGTTATTAAACTCTGTTGTTACTGGTACAACAGAAAGTTTAACTGAAAAAATAACTTTTGGTCAGTGGAGAAAGTTAGGTTATTTTGCTAATAATCCAGCGGCTAAGTTAGGTTTTGAAAAAGCTCTTCGTAAAAGTATATATACTCCAAAAAAAATGGCTCAATTTGTAGCTTATAATGGTAAACAATTTACTGAAGAAGGTTTTTCTGAGATGGTAGCAGATTTTTCTAGTAATACCATGGATGTGTGGACTGGTGTTGAAGGCGCTTGGTACTGGGAAGGTATAGATGAGTCTTTCGTAAATGGTTTCTTTTTATCTACATTAATGCACATGCCTGCCATAGCTAACCAAGCTGTTATACAACCTTTTACTAAATCTGATACAAACCAAAGATTAGGAGAAATAGCTGAAAAATTAGCAGCGCTTCAATCATATAAAGGTAAATCATACGAAGAGTTAACTGATAAAGAAAAAGAAGAAGTTGATAAACAGGTTGCTGAATTAGGTTTACAAGCAGAAGAGTTATTAGCTAGAGAATTATTTAAAGTAGATTTACTTACTAAGGAACAAAAACAAAGATTACTAGAAATAAATAGATTAGATTTAGAAGCTCGTAAATCATACGAGATAGTAATGGCTGATAGAAGTATAAAATCTGAAGATAAAATAAAAAGATTAACTGAGATAGAACAAGGTATAGAATCAAGAAGAGGTGAAAAGGATAAAATACTAGCTACAGTTAATCCAGAAGCTGCTGAGAAAAAGTATAAAGAAAGCATGCAAAACGTTAAAGATCAAGTTGATCTTGCTAACGAAATGGGTGGAGTTGAAGTAGAATTATACGAACAAACTGATGAGCAATTTCAAGAAGATCAATCTAAAGACGAACAAAATAAAACTGCTGCTGAAGTAGCTGATATAACCGCAGAATCAGAGGCTACAATCGTTACATTAAAAGAATCAATTGAAGATTCAAAAAACAATATAGAAGAATCTAAAAATAAAATTACTGAGAAAAGAAAAGAAATAAAAGATATAAAGAACGACAAGAAAAAAAATAAAGATCAGAAGCAAAAAGAAATTGATAAAAAGAAAAAAGAAATTGATAAGGAAAAGAAAAAAATAATAACTGAGGGAAGAAGAAAACGAAGAGCTGGAATTTTAATAAGAGATAAAGGTACACTACAAACAAACGTAAAAGTTGGGGCAAGTATTTTAAAAGACAATCCTTATGGTAGAATGAGACCTATATACGATAAAAACGGTAACCTTACTAAACTTAAACTATATGTAAATAAAGATAAGTCTATTGCTGATGGTATGTGGACTACAGGTGCTCACGAAATGATCCACGCTGTTTTTGCTAATACTATAAAATCAGATCCAGCCATGAGATTAAAACTTGGTGGAGCAATGGCTAAGATACTTAAAGGTAAAAATATAGAATTTAAAACAATGTCTGCTGCTGATATGTTTAATAAAAGGGTGGCTCAGTACAGTATCGATAAACAAGGTGAAGAAGCTTTAGCTATAGCTTCTGAAATGTTAATAAAAGGAGATATAATACTAAAAGAAAGTACGTTAGGTAAGTTAGGTAGTATATTTAGAAGATGGTCCATGGATAGGTATGGTACAACTTTTAAATTTAATAACTCAAATGATATATTAAATTTTATAAAAGACTATCATTATTCTATTAAAAACAATAAACCAAGTAAAGCTATAGCAAAAATGTTAGCTAAAGGAGCTAATGGTAAAATGTTTGAAGGTGCTAAAACCCCACAAGATAGATCTAATTTAGACATGCATAGCGCTGTAGTTGGTAAATCTATAGAATCAGATCCTGATTTAAGACCGTTTTTTGATGATGTGGTTAAAGATAAAAGTGGAAAAGTTAAACATAGAAATCATGAAGATTTTAAAGCTTCCCCAGAATATATAGAAGGTTATGAAAAAATAGTTGATACCAATAAATTAAATGGTATAATACAAGCGGGTATGACAGAAAGAGGTTTACCTCCAGATGCGTTAAAAGATTTTACTAGAAAAGTTAAAGAAGAATTAGGTATAAGATACTTAAAAAATTACAATGTAGACAAAAACGACAGTTTATTCGGTTGGTTAACAGGTGTAGCAGGTGGACAAGGCCAATCAATAATATATAGAGCGAAAGGTGATGTGATGAATGAGTATAAAAAACAAGTGTCTAAGACGTCTATAGATAAACCTATAAGTGAGTCTGGTACAGTAGCTGACGTAATACAAGCTGAAAAAGACGTGTTAATAGATAAAATTGAAAACGCGGACATGTCACCTGAATTATTACAAGAGTCTGTTCAAGATGTTAATGACTTAATAATGGTAATGGACATGCTTGGTTTTTCAAATAATGTTAAGCAAGCCGTAAAAGATATTGTTAAAAGATCTAATATTAATTTAGATAACTTAACTTATAAAGGTGTAAGAGATTTATTACTATCTGTTCAAAGTAAGGCTACTACTGAAAAAAATGTTGTACCTACAGGGCCTTTGTTTGAAATATTAAATGCTATATCAGCTGAGTTTGGAGTTGATCCCCTTAGAATATTAGCTAAACAAGATTTAAACGCTGAACAAAGAAAAGCAGCACAAGAATATATATATAACAAATCTACCAACGATGATGGTTCTTTTAATACAAGTTTGCTAGATATATTACCTGAAGGCCAAGACAGAGATGGTAGAGCCACTGGTGTTGCTAATACTAAATTAGGAGAGTTCTATACTAAAGGCGATAGACTTAAGGTAAGGGAAGGCGCTAAAAAAAGTTTAGGCCAAAAGTTCGCTCAAAATAAAAGAACTAACGTAACTAGAGAGCAGTTATTAGGTTTATTTGGTATAAATACTGATGGTACTTTTCAACCTGGTACTAAAGCAGATGGTGCTATTAGAGAGTTAATAGTTCAAGTATCTCAATTAGCAGCTAATCAAGAAATAAGATTAGATGCTGTAGAAAATAGAGTAGAAGCAGCTGGTAATATAGCTAGATTAAAAGATGGTACTTCTTTAACGATGTACTCAAACCCTCCTAAAATTGATACTAAACAAAAAGTTGAGTTAGCAAAACAACTTTTTGATAAAAATTCAAATGTTTATGCTGACAACGTTCCAAAAATACGTATTCAAAAATTAGAGCATGTTTTAAAATACGAAGACGATATAAAGAAGTTAGAGGAAAAAAGAAAGACAGTTATAGATTATGATGCCCCGTCACCACTGAACCCTGATATAACAATGGGTGAACAGCTAAGACTTGATACAGATAGTTTCTTAAAAAAATATCCACAATATTACGATCAATTAAGAAATACAATGACCGGTGGAATAGGATTGAGCACTTTCTTTTCTAAAGAAAACTTCGAACAAATGTTTCCACCAGAAAAGTATAATTATGATCCTGAAAAACAACAATCGCTTCCAAGAAATAGTTACACTTTTAAAAGCGATACAAAAACTGGTAAAAAAAGAAGATTTAATCCAAAGACTTTAAATAAAAAAGATGACTCTAAGCAAAGGTTAAATATACTTTACAACTTTGCTAAAGCAATGGAGGGTCACTTAAAAACAAATAAAAATCCTAAACCAGAGCATGTTTATTTATTTTCGTTAATGGCGTCTGATACTGTTAATAACCAGAATGGTGCTATAACTAGAATATTATCTCCATTTAGTTTTTATACTATAATGAAAAATGGTCAGCCAGATACAACTAATATAATGACAGAAGAGCACGCTGGTCCACAAAAGAGTATAATGGATATGTTAGTTAACGCAGCTAGAGTAGGTAAAGTTGATACAGTTTGGCCTATAGTTGAGGCTGTATTTGCGCAAGGAACTTTATTAGATGTAATTGATAAAAGATTAAAAGACGTTAAAAATAGAGATGGTAAAAATCTTCAAGAAAATTTACCAGATATATTTTGGGATAGCATAGCAGAAAGAGTACTTGATGGTAAACTAGATGATCTACCACAAGGCTCTATAGCTATGGTTAGATATTTTGTGGCTGGTAAAGAATTAAATATAGACATAATAAATACCATAAAATGGAAAAACGGTAAAACGTTAGCTGAAATATTTGGGGTTAAAGTAGACGGTGAGATATCACCAGCTATATTTCAAGCTCAATATGATTTAGTGTTAGGTTATTTATCAGGTAGTATAACTAAAAAAGAATTAACTGAAGCTGTTAACAAGTTAAACGTGGAAGGTATAAACTATGTTGAGGCTGTCAAGGAAGCACGTGATGTTAAAACAGGAGTACTTACGTTGAATAACAATATGTATGATAGCTATAGTAAACCTGTTAAAGTTAGAGGTATGTCTACATTTGATTTTGATGACACGTTAGCTAGAACTAAATCAGGTGTTAGGTACACAATGCCAAATAATACTGGTGAGCCAGCGCCTGGTAGAAAAGTTATATTCTTAGCTGGTAGCGCTGGTAGCGGTAAATCAAATGTTATTAAGCAGTTAGGTTTACAAGAAAAAGGTTTTAAAATAGTAAACCAAGATATAGCTTTAGAGTGGTTAGTTAAAAATAGTGGGCTACCTACAGATATGAGAGACTTTACACCTGAGCAAGCTAGTAAGTGGGGTAGTTTGCAATGGGAGGCTAGAGATATAGCTCAACGTAAAGCTACTAAGTTTAGAGGTAGAGGTGATGGCGTTGTTGTTGACGGCACTGGGGCAAGTACAATATCTTTGTTTACTCAAGCACAAAAATACAAAGACGCTGGTTATGATGTTCAAATGATATTTGTAGAAAGTTCTTTAGATACAGCTTTAGCTAGAAATAAAGCTAGAAAAGAAAGATCGTTAAAAGATTTTATAGTTGAACGTAATTGGAAAGCTGTACAAAAAAATAAAAAAGCTTTTAAAGAAGAGTTTGGTAATAATTTTACAGAAGTAAATACTGATAACTTGAAACAGGGTGATGCTATGCCTAACAACGTTGTTGTGGCTATAGATAACTTTACTAGTGGTTATATAAAAGGTAGATTAACAGCAGAAGAATTTGCTAGCAAAGGTGGGGATTTATTAGATCAAGGTGCTTCATTTGATTTTTCTGAATTTAATAAAGTTGTAGATGGAACACCAGGTCCATTACTTGAAAAAGCTAGAAACAGAGCTAAGAAGTTTGGTACAAAAGATATGTTTGTTTTAACGGCTAGACCTCAACAATCTGCTTTTGCTATACAACAGTTTTTAAAAGGACAAGGTTTAGATATACCAATAGAAAACATAACTGGTTTAGCTAATAGTTCTGGTAATGCTAAAGCACAATGGATGTTAGATAAGTTTGCTGAAGGATATAATGATATGTACTTTGTAGACGATGCTCTACAAAATGTTGAAGCCGTAAAAGCTGTACTAGATCAATTAGATATTAAATCTAAAGTAGTTCAAGCCAAATTAAAAGATCAAGGTAAGTTAGTAGAACCAGGTAATAACACTATGTATAGCAAAGTAGTTAATCCTGACAACATTAATATAGATAAAGAGTTTAATAATATTCTTGAGGTTAAAAAAGGTGTTGATGCTAATAAAAGGTTTTCATCTGCAGAAGCTAGAAAAAGAGGAGCTAAATTTAGATTAAGACTTTACATACCACCATCAGCAGAAGACTTTAAAGGTTTATTGTATTATTTTTTACCTAAAGGTAAAGAAGGTGAAAAGGCTTTAAAATTTTTCGAAAAAACATTATTAAAACCTTTTGCAAGAGGTATTAGAGCTTGGAACTCGTACAAACAAAATATGGTTAACGAGTATAACGATTTAAGAAAAAAATTCCCAGATGTAACTAAAGTTTTAAATGACAAGGTGTCTGGAACTAGTTTTACAAATGACACGGCTATAAGAGTTTATTTGTGGACAAAAGCAGGGTTTGATATTCCAGGTATATCAAAGTCATTACAAAAAAGATTAGTAGCTCACGTTAATGGAAACCCTAATTTAAAAGCGTTTGCTGATGGCTTATCAAAAGTTACTCGTAGAAAAGATGGTTATCTTCCACCAAATAAAAATTGGATGATGGAAGCTATACCCACTGATTTAAGAAATCTTGTAGACAAGGTAGGTAGAAAAGAGTTTTTACAAGAGTGGATTAATAATAAAGAAGAAATATTTTCTCAAGAAAATATTAATAAAATAGAAGCTTTGTATGGCTCAGACTTTAAATCAGCTTTATTAGACATACTGTTCCGTATGGAAAATGGTGGTAATAGAAAGCAAGGAAAAAGTAAATTAGTTAATAATCTTACTGATTGGATAAACGGATCTATAGGTGCTATTATGTTTTTTAACGTAAGGTCTTCTTTACTACAAACACTATCAACTGTTAACTTTATAAACTGGAGTGATAACAATATGTTTAAAGCAGCAGCAGCGTTTGCTAATCAAAAACAGTTTTGGCAAGACTTTGTAATGTTATTTAATTCACCAATGTTAAAACAGAGAAGAAAAGGATTACAAACAGATGTATCAGCAGCGGAATTAACAAAGTCATTTAGAGAAAGAGGATATAGTCCAGCTACAGTTATTAGTTATTTATTACAAAAAGGTTTTTTACCTACGCAAATAGCAGATAGTTTCGCTATTGCTTTTGGTGGTGCTAGTTTTTATAGAAACAGATATAACAAATATATTAAGCAAGGCATGTCTGCTAAAGAAGCTCATGATAAAACTATGTTAGAGTTTCAAGAGATAGCTGAAGAAACTCAACAGTCATCAAGAGAAGATTTAGTATCACCACAACAAGCTGGACCATTAGGTAGGTTAATATTAGCTTTTCAAAACGTTACAATGCAATATGGTAGGTTAACTAAGAAAGCTTTGTCTGATACTATCAATGGCAGAGGTGATATGAAAACTAATATATCAAAGTTAATATACTATGGTATGGTGCAAAATGTAATATTCGCTGCGCTACAGTCTGCTTTAGCATTTATAATGTGGGGCGATGATGAGGAAGAGATAAAAGATCAAACAACTAGAACCGCTAACAGTGTATTAGACTCTTTCTTACGTGGTACCGGGATATATGGAGCTATAGTTTCTACAATTAAAAATACCATAATACAATGGGATTTACAAAGTGGTAAAGATTATGGTAAAGGTAGGCCTGAAAAAATATTATTAGAAATAGTTAATATATCTCCACCAATAGGTAGTAAGCTTAGAAAAGTAATGAACGCTTATTATGCTGAAGAGTTTAATAGAGGTCTATCAGATGAGTTGGGATTAAGATTAGAAAATCCAACAATAAGAAAGTGGGCTAGCCTTATAGAAGCTGCTACTAATATACCTTTAGCTAGATTACTTAATAAAGCTAATAACTTAGAAGAAGCGATAACTGGTAATCATGAACTGTGGAAAAGAATAGCTATGTTTGCTGGTTGGAGTATGTGGAATATAGGCGTTGAAGATGAAGAGGTAGTGGCTGCTAAAGAAAGTCTAGCTGAGAAAAAAGCAATTGAAAAAGAAAAAGAAAAAGAAGAAAAGAAAATAGAGAAAGAAAAAGAAGAAGAAGAAAAGAAAAAAGCAGAAGAAGAAGAGAAGAAAAGAAAAGGTATTAAAACTGTAAGATGTTCTGGTATAAGATCTAATGGTGAAAGATGTAAGTTAACAACTGAGACAGCTGAAAAGAAATATCTGTGTCCACATCACATGGAATTTACAGATGGTATGGACAGAGATGGTGATGGTATTAAAGAATATAGATGTACTTTTATTAAGAAAAACGGAGAACAGTGTAAGATGAAAGGTGAGTACGGGAAAGAAAAAAGATGTTATCATCATGTAGACAAGTAATTATACGTGTAATTATATTAGAGAATCAATAAATTAAAAATATGACAAATTGGATAAATTCTTGGAAATCAAGTAACAAAAAAAATAAAATAGACTTTACTTTTAGATTTGGATGGTTAACAATATGGGAGATAAAATGGTGTGCTGCTTGTAAAAGTAGTGATACTTGTTGTAAAAATAAGTTTAGAATAATGTTACTAAACTTTGGATTTGAAATAGGACTATAATGTGTCCTTGTCCAGTGTGTACAACAGCTGCTATTGTAGGTTTAATAATATTTAAAATAGCAGTAAAAAGAAAATAAAATGAAATGGATAGGTCAACACATATGGGATTTTATATCTAGATTTCGTTCTACAGTTTATATTGAAAATTTAGAAACGTCATCAGAAGAAAATGTACTTGTGGTTGACTCAGATGGAAAGGTAACAAAAAACACAACACTAGGTGGTAGTGACTTAACTATAACAGATGCTAGTAATAATAGAATAGTAACATCATCTGGTGGCAGTGCTTTATTAGCAGAGACATACGCAACATTTGTAAATACAGGTAATACCTCATCATTGTATTTGTTTTCAAATGAGAATGTTAGTGATTATATTAGTTTCGCAACAACTACAAATGGCTCTACCAGAATACAAACGGTTGACGCTGATGCAGCGTTGGCTCATTTAACATTTGTTGCTGACGGCGATACTATAATACAGACAACTGATAGCCACGCTAATAAAAACTTTAAAATTAACAATGATAGTAACACTGCATTTTTATTTAGCGGGGAAAGCGGAAACTCTAGTGAGCTTACAATATATGAAATGGGAGGAGATAGCGCTGGTGATTTTATTAATATAAAAGTAGAAGAACACGGCGCGACAACTATACAAACCACAGATGCTAGTGGAAGTAACGCTAATATACAAATAACAGCAGATGGTACCGCTGAATTAGCTGGCACAACAGTAAAGCTAGATGCTAGTGCTGATATAGAATTAAATGC
>CEON01109119.1_pt1 | contig 14370 bp, 14 predicted proteins | sample 530291 | NCBI WGS metagenome assembly CEON01 (sample SAMEA2619888, study PRJEB7988) | marine metagenome | biome: marine biome (ENVO:00000447); feature: surface water layer (ENVO:00002042); material: "saline water (ENVO:00002010), including plankton (ENVO:xxxxxxxx)" | depth 5 m
GTAATAAGAGTTATGAGAAGGGTGTGTGGTCGTTTAAGATAGAAGTAAAAGTATTGGAGTAGATATGCAAAAGATAATACACGGTTCAGTAGAGCCACCATTGTTAAAGAAGGTTCGTGATGCTGGTTTTGTTACGTTTACAGGTAACAGAGATTATGATTTAAATATAATAGCGTTGCGTAGTACAAGAACAGAGGCAAATAGTTTTGATGACAGGATTTACTGTATTCATAAGGAAGATGGCAGATGGATAGAATATAGCTTTCCTTGTACGACAGACCCAGGCCAGTATCATTTAAATAAGCCAAGTAGGGTGCAGGGTACTGCTATATTGGTACATCCTCAGCAGTGTAGAGGCGTGTACAAGTTAGATTTACATAGAGGCAAGTATCTAGCACTTTGTCAGCGAAACGGTAAAGTAAAGGTGTGGCGAGATAATAATAAAGATACAGTGCTTGATATGGATGGTACAGAGTATGAGGGGTATTTTGGGATTAACATACACCGTGCTGCTGCTAACAGAAAGACAGATAAAGTAGAACGGTATAGTGCTGGTTGTACAGTATTTAAAGACCCGTATGACTTTGACCAGTTTATTGATTTATGTCAGGATCAAAGGCGGGTCAATGGCTGGGATACATTTACGTACACTATCTTGCTAGGCGATGTATGATTGAAAAGTTACCAAAAAAGATACGTGTTGAGTTAGAGCCTGTATTAAATGATCCGGTAAAGTTCATACAGTTGTTGAAGATACAAGACAAGTATTCTGGTAAGTTAATAAACTTTACGCCAAATAATGAACAGATTGCGTTGTTAGGCAAGTTAAAGAAGCATAAGAAAGTTATTATACTTAAGCCAAGGCAGATTGGTATAAGTACCGTACTTAGGGCGTATGCGCTATGGAGTACGTATCAAACCAAAGACCCTTTAAAGTTTGGTGTGATTAGTTTTCACGAACGGTCAGCAAAGCACTTACGTAAGATGGATAGTATGATGCACAACTCGTTGCCAAATATATTGCGTAAAAATCTAAGCATAGACAATAGTACTACACTAGAGTTTTCAGAGACAGGCGCACAGCTTTGCTCATTTACTGCCGGAAGTAAAGGTGGTACTAGATCATTTACTTTGTCTTCAGTTCATTTGTCGGAGTTTGCATTTTATGATGACGCGGAAGAAATGTTGGCGCAGGTTATCGCCACGATTGGCGAAGGCCAGATTATTATTGAAAGTACTCCTAATAAGCCCGGTGATGTCTTTCATCGCCTTATTATGGGTGCTCCTGAGAATGGCTGGCATCTGATCAGTTACTGGTGGCACGATCACGAGAAGTATAGATTACCAGCACCAAAAGACTTTGAACCAACCGAAGAGGAAAAGTATTTGATACGTTCCTATGGTTGTTCGTATGACCAGTTAAACTGGAGACGGCAACAAATAGCCACCATCGGGGTAGAAAAGTTTCGTAGAGAGTATCCGGGTTGCCTAGATGATGCGTTTCATTTTGCTGCTTCTACCTATTTTACTTTAGATGATATACGTGAAATAGAAGGAATACACTTTGATGGAAACGAAAGACTGTACGAAGAACCAAGAGACGACGACGTTTATGCAATCGGCGTTGATGTTGCTGCTGGTGTTGGTGGTGATTACTCTACTATATCTGTTATTTCTATGGCTACACTACAGCCTGTCTATCACTATCGCAATAATCTAATTAGTCCGTCCGGCTTTGCTGATGTAGTATTGCAGATAGCACAATGGTTTAACGATGCTCGTATACTATGCGAAAGTAATAATCACGGTCACGTTGTATTATATCGTTTAAGGCATATGGGATATAAAAACTTATGGTTAGATCACAATATGAAAGATTGGACAACAACAACAAAATCAAAACTTGATGCCTATGAAACTTTGCGCGAGTATATAACACAAGGCATGATTATGAAGATGGATATACAAGTGCTTGCTGAACTAAGAGCATTGGTTGTTACTAAGATATGTCCAGAAGCCCCAAGAGGTATGCACGATGACTTGGCTATGTCTCTTGCGTTAGCCTATCGTTGCCTACGTGATATACCAAGACGCAAATTAACTTTGGCTAGACGTAACTTAATGGATGTGCTAATTTCTGAATCAAGAGCTCGCAAAACAAAAGAGCAACCTATTCCGTGGAAGAAAAACGTATGAAACCGTTAACTGTACAAAACTATTACAACGATCATAACAACTATTGGAAAGAACATAGAGGCGAACTAAAGCAATTGCATAACGCTTATATGACCAGATACTGGGATAAAAAAACTGCTCCTGAGCAAGTGGTTATTGAAACGTCCCGTGCTTACGAGTTTGTAGAGGGGTACATAGCATCGTTGTTTGCTCGTTCACCATCAGTTGTTGTCCAAAGTGATGTGCGTGGTGAGGGTGATGCACAAATAGTACAAACACTTTGTAATAACTTTCTTGGTCATATACGAACACAATTGGAAGATGCATCAAGACTTGGGCTTATATATCCTGCTTCGTTCTTAAAACTAATTCCTAATGATCACCCAGATCCATTTCAGCGTGTAAGTATATGTGCTATTGCGCCTTGGAATGTTATTGTTGATACTGATGCAGCATCGTGGAAAGACCAAAAGTTTGTTGCTCATCGTTACTACATTACATTAAAAGAAGCCAATCAAAAATATGGGCCAAAAAAATATGATGCACACCCATTAGTACGTTTTCTCGAAAAGATTGATGGTGATAGTGGTTATGAAAATAGAACCAAGGAAGCTGAACCAGAGTTTCAGTATGTTGAGATTGTAGAGTTTTACAACCTTGAAGAAGATAAACTGGTTGTTTGGTCGCCTGATTATCAAAATGGTAAAAAGTTTTTATATGATGGTATAACTGTTCCAGAAGGTGTAGAAGAGATAAAAGAAGTAAAATACTCTGACATACCATTTAAAGATGCAGCCGGAGATCCTATATCGCCCATTATACCGTTGTATTACAGTAGACAACCTGATATGCCATTGCGTGGTTATTCAGCGTTACGTCGTGTTTATGATCAAGTTCAGGAAGTGAATATATTACGAACCTATCAAGCATCAATGGTTCGTAGGGCAGCTCGACAATGGGTAGTCGAGTCTGGTGTATTTGATGCTGAAGCAATGTCTAAGTTATCGCAAGGTGTGGATGGAGAGTTTATTGAGGTAGAGTTGTCTCAGGGACAAACACTTGGCGGTACTATAGTCTCAGTGCCTCATACACCAGTGCCTCCTGAACTTGAGCGATATGTACAGCAGGTACAAGATGATTTTGAACGTGGTTCAGTTTTAGCACCATTTACTAGAGGTGAAAGTAGTCGTGCTACAGCAACCGAAATTACTGCACTGGCAGCATATTCATCTTCTGAAATAGGACGTTTGGCGCGTGAACGTGACGCTGCTATTGAATATATAGCACAAGTATTTATTTCAATTATGAAGTTGTATATAAAAGATAATGGTGATGTTATTATTATTAATGGTAAACCAAAAACAATAACCGTTAAAGATATAACAGGTGACTTTAGGTTTTATGCAAATGATAGTGGTGCAACTCCAGTATCAGAAGCAGTAAAAAAACAAGAGTTTCTTGCAGTTATGCCAACACTTGTTGAACTTGGTGTGCCTTTGCCAGAAATACTAGAACACTTAGTACGTATGATGGATTTACCACAATCGTTCTTAGAAGCCTTAGAAGGTGCATCGCAACAACCACAACAACAACAGGCTGCACCTGCACAAGAACAACAAACAACATCTGCAGGTATGCAGGGTCAACCATCACCAGAAGACATACAACAGTTTTTGCCGTAGAGAAATATGCCTATTTATGACTATCGATGTACAAAATGTAATTTAGATCAACAACACATATGTGATTTTGATGAAGCAGATGATATGGTATGCGAAGTATGTGAAGGAAAATTGTTGCGTGGTATATCTTTGTTTGCTAAAACTGTCAACCGCTGGGGTGATACAAATGGTTACTTTGATCGCGGTTTGGGTATGCATATTGAAAATAGTATGCATCGCGAAAAGGTTATGAAAGAAAAAGGGCTACGTCCAGTTACACAAAAAGAACTAGATGATGAGCAGCAAGAAGTTTACAACGAAGCAATACGCCACGAAAAACAAGTTGAAACATTTAATAGAGTTAAAAAACAAACAGGCTCATTTGCTGAAGCAGCAAAAGCCATAACAGGAGAATAAAATGAGTATCCCAAGTGATTTGCTAACACAAGCACAAGAAGTAGGAGCAGAACAAGATGTTTTGCGTGAAGCAACAATGATAACACCACAAGGTAAGTTTTCAAAAAATGCTTTAAACAGATTAGTAAAAGAACTTAATGTTGTATTACAAATGTTTGAACAAAGTTATCCAGAGTTTGAAGAAGATATAACAGTATTTCCAGAAGATTTTGTTAAAATGTTAGATATGGTTGCAAGTGCTGCAAGTGATGCTGGTGTTGATTTTGAGTTAGATATGCAATCTATTACTGATGATCGGTCTTTGATGATGGTTGCTGGACAACTACGAAAATTATCAAAAGATAAAACATTTAAAAAGTTTTTAGAAAGCAACAGTATTATGGGTGAAGATGAGCCAGAAACAGAAGTTGTCGTAGAACAAGAAGTTGTAGCAACACCACAAGATATGGACGCTATGTTTGCAGGGAGAATGTAATGGCTGAAGAAACTACAAATAGCGGGGTTGTAGAAACCGAAGCAAGTACTACTGAAACAGTAGAGGCTGAAACTGGAGCCCCAGTTCGTCAAGATGAATACCAAGAACGTGTTGAAAAATTGTTGCAAAAACACGAAAAACAACAACAACAACAAGTTGAAGATACTGAACAACAAGAAGAAGCAAAACTACAATCATATGAAAATATGACACTTGATGAAGGTGAAAGTTGGGATAGCATATTTAATTCGCAACCTGATGATGTCAAACGTGCAATGGGTTCTTTACGTGCTGATTATACTCGTAAAATGCAAGCCTTATCTCAAGAACGTAAAAAGGTTGAAGACTTACAATCAAGCCTTACTAACTCGGAAGCATTTAAAGCATTGCAAGCACAGGCTGCTGCGGCTGCTGCAGAAGGCCAGGAGTTCGATCCTTTTGATAATGCTAGTATGTCAAAGTATATAGATGGATTAGTTGCAAAAAAATTACAAAGCATACTAGAACCAATGTATCAAGAACAAATGAGAGCACAATCTAATCGTCGTGTCGAAACATTTATGAATGAACATCCTGATTTACAAACAGATGAAGGTTTGCGAAAAGAAGTTTATGAAGTTTTACAAAACAATGAAGAGTTAAATTTAGAACAGGGATACTGGATTGTAAAAGGTAAACGCGCAAAACAAGAAGCACATAATGAACAAATAAAACTGCAGCAGCAAAAACAAAATCGTAAGGCTGTTGCAGCACGAATTGGCAATGGTAAAAAGGCAGGTTTGACTGCACCACCAAATGCTAAGAATATGTCTGGGCCAGAATTATACCAGTATTTGCTTGCACAAAAGAAATAATTTGTGTATTAATTTAGTGTGCTTGACGACCCTCAAAGGACACGCTGATTGCACCGCCCCGAACACGGACACGCGAAATACAAAAATATAATCTTATTAAATGGTGAACGATATGGGTATCCAATATGATATTCTGGCGTCGACCCTACGTATTTTACGTGATCGAGAGGTCGACAATACATTCCGCACTATCCCCCTACTGGAAGCAGTAGAACGTGCTGGTAATGTCGAAATGATAAACGGTGGTCAAAAAGTAGATCATCCTGTAATTCTTGCTGAACACTCTAACATTACACAGTTGACAACTGGTTATGAAAGCGTCAATCTTGCTGTAAAAGATGCACTACGCACTGCTTCTTTTAACTGGTGTGATTTTGTTGCTCCTGTTGTTATTACTGAAAAAGAACAACTATCAAACAAAGGTGAACGCGCAATCATTCGTATTGCTGAAGCCCGTTTAAAGTCTGTTATGGGTATGCTTAAACGTGAATGGTGTAAGCAATCTGTTAATGGTACATCTACTGTTCTTACAGAGTTAAATACTTTGAATGGTAATGGTACAAGTGCTGCTAGTGGTTTTGCTGCATCAGCAGTAAATACTAACGGCTTTTTTGAAATAGCTGCATTTGGTACACAAACAAATGATGTTGGTGGTATTGATAAAGCAAATTTCCAATCAACATTTCAAAATCAGGTAGCTGATGTAACTGCTGGTGGTTTAACATTTGCAACAAATGGTTTAAAAGCAATGAGTAATCTAATGATACAGGCTCAAACTTTTTCTCCTGAAGGTGACATTGATATGATTTTGGCTAGTCCAACTTCATACGAATTGTATCGCAATGAGTTGACTGCAAAAGAAAGATACTCCTCTACAGAACAAATACGTGACGTAGCAGGTCGTTTAGTTCTTATGTACAACGGTGCACCAATGTATGTTGATCCAAATCTTGGATATACTGTTAATGGTGCTGCTGATAAAGTATCTATGCTGTTCTTGAATAGTAATCTATTTACAGTTTACTTTGATCAAGATGCTCACTTTGAAATGGGCGATATGGAACGTATCTCTGGATACGCTGCTGCTGCCTCTAACATTATGGTTCGTACTCAGTTGGCTATCAGTCATCTTGCTGGGCACGGCGTACTTATCAATGCCGAATAAAGGAAGGTGAAATATGGCTACTAATACTTTATTACAATACTTACAAGCTGATGATGGTAGTGGTGTTGCTTTAGGAATTACCCCATCTAATCGTAGACAAGTTGAGCGTTTTATTGCTTCTGGTACAATTGTTGCTGGAGACATTGTATGCCTTGACATTTCAAAAACTGCTGATGGCGACAAGTCTTTGTTTGTTACTAAAGCTAATACTGGATCAGGTAATACTACTTTAACTATTGGTGTTGCTTTAGATGCTGCGGAAGCTAATGACGAACTAAATGTTGTTATTAGAGGACTGGCTAAAGATGCAAATGTTGCTACTGGTGGTGCTATTGGTGATCGTATTGTCGGTTCTGGTACTGCTGGACGTGCAACACAATATGCTGCTTCTTCTTCTCAAGCCGTTCTTGGGTATCAGTTAGAAGAAGCTGTTGCTAATGTAGCAGATGTTTGGATTATCAAACAATACTAAAAACCCTTTGGGTCTGCCCGTCCCGCAACGGGCAGTTTGTTTTAATAGGAGGTTGGTATGAAGCTATCTGAAATCCGTGATTATATCGGTAATATATTGGATTACCAACCTTCTATTACTGCATATCAAAATCAGTTAAACGACATAATAAATGAAAACTATTTTAAACTGTTTGCTGAAAAAGCTTTTACTTTTGCACAAAAAGAAGTTTTAATAAATGCAAATCCTGATGTTAGTATAAGCATAGGTGTTACACAAAATAGTGCATCTATAACAAGTGCGGGAAATTTGTTTGTAGATAGTATGGCTGGACAAGTAATTGATATAGACAGTGTTGAATATACTATTGCTTGGGTTGCAGGCACTGGACAAGCCTATTTAACTAGTAATTATACTGCTAGTACCGGAACTGTTAGTGCAACAGTAAAATATCGTTATCTTGATATGCCACAAGATTGCGTTGAAATAATGCAAGTTTTAAAACGTGCTATGACAATGACACCACAGGAGCCCGGACGTATGGTTCCTGTTACTCGTTATGAAGATGAGTATTACAATTTACCTTTGAACGAGGTAAATCTTCCAAACTATTGGATAGCATTTGATGATTATTCTTTAAATCCACCAAAAGCACCAACAATAACAACAACAACAAGTGGGGCTGGACGTGGCGCAAGAACGCTAGAGTTTGCTGTTACTTATGTTTTTGCAGGTAGAGAAAGTGCATTATCACCTGTAACAAGCGTAACACTTACTGATGCTCAGTTTCCATCTATTACAATATCCTCTTTGCCAAATGTATCTGGATTAAAAAGACGTGTTTATGTGCGTTGCACACAAGCAGGCATAAATAAGTTTTACAATATACCAGAAGCAGGTTCTGCATTAACAGAGTTTTTACCAACATCAACAGGTACGTTTAGTTACGATACTATTACAAATCTTAGTGCATTTACTGCTAGTGATTTATTTGAGTTGACATATACAGCATATTCCGGTGTTGATGGTAATATACAAAGAGTACGTTTGTATCCAAGACAGGATAAGTTGTATGAATTAACTGTGCGATATATGTATCGACCAAAAAACTTAATTGATGATGGTGATACACCAGAGTTTCCTGCAGCACATCATAATATTTTAGCGTATATGTCGTTACGTGACATATTTATTAAACATAATAATGAACAACAAGCAATACTTTATGATCGTAAAGTTGCACAAGAAATGCTGAAAATAGAACAACGGTATTTAAATAGTATTGCAAAACGATATATTAAAAAGTTTATGAGCGGTACTAGAATAGATCCTGTGCCACTTTACACACCTTTAATACAAACATAGTATGGAAAACAAACAACAAATAGTCAATGAACTTGCGGGTATAAATGAGTTAGAACCACAAACACCAAGTCATTTATCAGAACTTGTAAACTGGAAGATAGATGACATTACAGGTGGATGGTCAAGTAAACTTGGTTTTGAAATGTTTTTTACTTTTCGGAATGACTGGGTTCCTTTTGAATCATTGGCTGTTGTAGATAGTTTGTTTTGTTTTATTAAGCATCAAGGTGCTCAAACGTTATTTTTATTTGAGGCAGGTGGTATATTATACGCTTTAGATGAGTTTTCACAAACACCAACAAAACTTACTTTAGTAAGTGACCGAACTATAAACAAAAGAACAGAAGCAAAAACACAATTTTTACAAGTTGGTAGGTTTGTTTTAATAAGTAATGGTTATGATACACCAATAAAATATATAGGTTGGCCACAAATAAGAACTGACTTTTTAACTGAACGACCTGTATTTTCTTTAGGTTTCTATAGACCACCAAGTACGCCAATAGCTTGGGGTGTTGAAACTACAAGCAGCACAACTGCATCTGTTGGTAATGTTACGAGTGTACCGGGATTTTCTACTATATTTTCACAAACTGGTCTTGGCTTAAAAACAAGCACAAAAAAGAATTCTTACAAATGGAAAGTATCTTATATATCGAATACTGGTTCAGAAAGTCCTTTATCCAGTGCTAGTAATACTGTTGAGTGGACAACACCCAGTAGTGATTTTGGTTTTAATTTAACTGTTGAAATACCTTTGGGTGATAATGATATAGTTGCTAGAAGAGTATATAGAACAAAAAACTTTTCATCAGATACTACAAATAGTGGTGATATATATTATTTTGTAAGAGATATACCAAATAATACAGAAACATTTTTTATTGATGACACACCAGATGTTGCTCTTGGTTCTGTTATGCCAGATCAAAGTAGTAGTATTATTTTTCCAGCACCACAGTTTCGTTATATGGGTCTTTACAAAGATTGTTTATTTATTGATGGTGGTATTGCAAATGATGATGCTATCTATTTTAGTGTCCCAACAAAGCCAGATCAATTTGAGCTGCTTAATTTTTTGACAGTTGGTAGAAAACAAAATGGCGGTATAACTGGGTTTTATGGTTATTTTGGCTATATGTTGGTTTTTCGTGAAAACGGTATTGATGTAATACAGGGTGACTATCCTAATTTTGTGGCTACACCATTTCAAGATCATATTGGTACTAAGGCTGTAGATACAATTACTTCTATACCAAATGTTGGAATAGTGTTTTTGACTGTTGATGGTGTATACGCTGTTCAAGCAAATATAGAATACTCGGATAAAACTTCTGTAAACAAAATATCACATGCAATAACTGATACAATAAGTAGATTAAATGTTGATGTTATTGCTTCTGCTTCAGCAGTTTATTCGCCAAAACACAGAGAATGGCACTGTTATTTTGCAGTTGATGGTAGTGATATACCAAATCTTGGAATTATTTATCATATTGATAAAAATGCTTGGAGTGTTAGAGAAGGATTTCCGGTAAACTGTATTACCAAAAATATAGATGGTGATATAATTTTTGGTTTAAATAGTAAGGCAGCAAGTTCAACAGATCCTGCAGGATTATTTGTTATTTCAAAAAGAAGGTCATTAGGACAAAAAATAGTTGCAGATAATATAGTTGATGATGATCCGCCAACAAGCACTATGGCTTCTGCTTGGCTAGATATGGGCGATCCTTCTTTTAAAAAGAAAGTACACGGTGTATATCTGTTTATTAGGACAGGAGGCAGCACAACTATATCTATGGATGTCTACAAAGACTATGACTATAATACTTATAGTACAACGCCTGGTGTAAAATTACAACGTGCAGATTTTGCTGATCAAAATGTATATGATTTAGTAAAGTTAGATGAGGATAAGTTTTGGGAAGAGCCTATGGTTACACCAATACGATTTGATGTGCATAATGGTAGTTGTTCAACATTTAGGTGGAGAATACAAACAACTGTTGATGTAATTATTGTTGGTTATGCTGTTGACTATACAGTATCTGGAACACGAATTATTGCTGGTAAGAGGTTGACATGAGCAAAAAGTGGACAGAAGCATCACCGGAAAACGAAGCCATTGTTGACTATAAAGAATTTAATGCAGGGTTTAACGCATACAAAAGTTCTTTTAATGGTGATTTAGATAGAACTGTTTTGCCAGAAGATACCTTTACAAATACACAAAAAGTAACTGGTGCAATGCATAAAATTACTATTAACAACTCTGATGATATGTATACAAAAAGTGTATTGGTTGATGCAACTACAGGTTCATTAGGTGAATGGAGAGGCTTGTCATACAATACATATACAGGTGGATGGGTTGAAATAGATTCAGTATCAGTTGATAAATTTAAAGATGGTATGTGTCATTGGGAATATAGATTTCATTATCTTGTAGATATATTTTTGGGAAACACTGATGCTTCTAGTTTAAAGTTTTTAGAAGTGAAATTAGAATGGGATGGTGTAGCTGTTATGGAAAGTTCTCGTATTTGTTCAGCCATAGGAACTATACGATTGGTAGCAGATTTTCCAACGTCTGGAGGTACACATATTGCTAAAGTTTTCGTACGAAGTGTTGCGCCATCTGATACTGAAGTGTTTGATAATAATTTAATAAATATAACAGGCCCTTCACATTTATTTATTGGTAGGTGGAGATAATGGCTATTATCAAAAATACAGGTATTAAACGCGGTGACAAATTAACTGCAACAGATATTAATGCTGAATTTACTGCAGTAAATACTGGTTTTCCTATGAATGAGGATAATGTTCGTAATGAGGGTGTAGATTACAAAGCATTTGATACTGGTAATAGTGGTACTTCTACAGGTAAAAATGGTTTAATTTTAGTTGATGCTAATGGTTATGTTTTACAAACATCAGGAACAAGCACTATTGTTAGAGAAAATACAAGTGTTGCTTCTGATACTGCTGTTGGTGCTCAAACAGGATTAAGTATATCTGCTGTTGCTGGTGATATACTACGTGTATATTGGCAAGCACAGGTAACAACATCAACAACATCATCAGGGTATCCTACAGGAACTGGTTCTATACACTCTACTGCTTGTTGGGTGCACAGATTACAATGGCAAATTGATGGAAGTGGATCATATGTTGATGTGCCCGGACAATCTGATTTAAATCAAACAATAGATGCAAGTGGTAATAAAGGGACTATTATGGATGAAACTATTGCATCTGCATTAGTAAACAGTGCTATATATCATAAAAATGCAAGCAACACACCAACATTAATTGATCCAGCAATAAGAACATCGTATGGTTCCTATTATTATAAGTTTACAGGCAGCACTACAATAAATGCTTTTCGTATTGTAGCGCGTGGTTTATTTATGCCAATATATGTTGCATCTGGTGGTGGTAATCCAGCATATTCTCAAGACAAGAATTGTTTGCAATTATTAACTGTAAGCACAGCACAACAAATTACATTTAATCAAGTTGATTTAAACTTTTTATTGATGCGGAGTGAGTAATGGCAATTACATTTCCAAAAACTTGGAGTAACGGTGAAACGCTAACTGCATCTGATACAAAAAATAACTTAGATGCTATGCGTGATAAAGCACAAAAGTTAGTTGCTGCAGACGTTAATACTGCTTCTGCTTGGATAAATACACATCATATTATGCAACCTTCATATAATAGTGTAACGAATGTAACATCTGCAGTATCTGGTGTTTTTGGTGGTCAAAATAATAATGGTTCATTTCATAATATGTCGTATGTAACAAGATGGATGAGTTCAAGGACAAGTACACCTACAACACCACAAGTTATATTTGTACCATTAACTTGTGTTCAAGTTGATTTAACAGCCCCCTGTACATTATTTATTCAGTGGTATATGAATCATTTGTCACCAGATGATGCTGATGGTTTAACAGGACAAACGCAGTTTTTTGCTTATCATAGAAGTGGTACAATACTTGATGGATTTGCACATAAAGTACCAGCCAAGCCTAATGGAAGTGGTAATAGTGCATTTTTAGAAGGTTGTTATCAGACTAACGGAAGTCTTATTGTAAATGCCGTTGGTAGTACAGGTACATCAAATTTAAATTATGGTATAGGCGTAAAAGCAAAAAGCACCGTTGGTCGATGTGTGCAAATTGCTTGGAGCGTTAGTGTAGAATGTTTTTATATGTGAGGCAAAAATGACAGGTTTAGAAATAGCGTTAATGTTGAAAGCTATAGCAGCAGGTGTGCAAGGTGTAAGTACAGGTGCTGCAACCTTACAAGGAATAGATAGACTTTCTTCTGATGAAAAAAATAGAATGAAAGAACTTGAGCGTAATCAAGCATTAGGATTGCTTGGTTTAGATGAAGCACAAGAACAGCGTATATTAAATCAACAATTACAACCCGTACAAGCATCTTTACGTGAAGCTTTAGATCGGCAACAGCAACGTGGTCTAATAGATGATGTAGGACAAGGTGCTACAGCACGAGGTGAAGCAGCGTTATTAGAAGCACAAAACAAATCAAAAGCAGCAGCCTTAGAAACAGCACGTGATCAAATTACTGAACTAGATCAGTTGGAAAAGGCGGCACAACAAAGAGAACTAGCAGCCTTACAACGCAGACAGATTGAAAATAGACAAAGACTTGCAGCCGGTTTGGGTCAAGTAACAGGTGCAACAGTTAGTGCTGTTGGTGATGCTGCAGGTGCAGGCGAAATGGCAGCATCAATAAGAGCAAGAGAAGCAGCATTATTGAAAAATTTAGCAGAAGAAACAGGAGAAAAGGCTTTATCTGATTCAGAAAGTAATGAATATTCTGAAATGCTTGGTATGGAACAACAAAAACCTACTCCTACTAGACAAGAACTTATAGAAGGATTAAGTTCATCACCTGAATCTGTTGAAAACCAATCAGAACAAAAACAAAAAGAAGTTCCAGTAGGCACACAATTTGTATTGCCTTATGGAGATGGTAGCCAAAATTATGGCTACAGGTTTACGGGTTTAGATGAAGAAGGTGTGCCACAATTTATGTTGCTTAAATTAGGATCGTTGGAAGATTTAAGAATGGTAGCATACAGTGATAAAAAAGATTCTACATATCAAGAAGCACTTAGAGAATATAATAAATTTATTGAGAACGAGAGTAAGTAATGCCTAATTATGAATTTTATGCACAAATGATTAAGGGTCGTGAGCAATACTATGTTGATGCGTATTCTGCAGCATATCGTGACTTGATGAATGTATACAAAAGTGAAGTGGCTGTACAGAAAATGTTGTATGACCAGTTAACAATAGACAAAGAAAACAATCAAGCATTGTTAAAACTTATTGCTAATCCTCCAAGTGATGTTGCACTAGAAGAATTTCAAGAGTTAGTTAAACTGCAAGAAAAGTATGATGATTTAAAACTAAGAGCTAGTATTTCTTCAACTAAAAATAAATTACAAGCGCAACGATTAGTAGAAGACAGTTATGAAATACCTTCTGCAGCTCGATTACAACTTGATAATATAGTAACAACATCAACACAAAACGCAGGCACGGGTAAATTAATGGCAATGGGACCAAGCCAAAAAGGTCAATTGCAAGCAGCCATTGCAGCAATACCTGATACTCGTGGTAAAAAGGAAGCATTATCAATCTATTTGCCTTTATTGGATGAAATATATCAAGGTGAAAGCTTACAAACATTGGCCGCATATTCTGGTGAAGAATATATATCAGGCACAGAATTAGAAGAGCTAAAAGCACAAG
>CEON01069821.1_pt1 | contig 14334 bp, 14 predicted proteins | sample 530291 | NCBI WGS metagenome assembly CEON01 (sample SAMEA2619888, study PRJEB7988) | marine metagenome | biome: marine biome (ENVO:00000447); feature: surface water layer (ENVO:00002042); material: "saline water (ENVO:00002010), including plankton (ENVO:xxxxxxxx)" | depth 5 m
TAGTGCGGCACTAACATTATGTGAAACCAGTTATTACGGAGAGAGGGGCAGCGTTGAGCCTTACAAAACTAATAAGAGACATGCGACGGGAGAAGAAACTCTCGCAGGGATACCTAGCCGATGAAGCCGGAGTACACATAAACACGGTGAGCCGCATGGAGGCTGGCAAGGATGTAATGCTAAGTGTGTTTGAGCGTGTGGCTGATGCGCTTGGCTACGAAGTTGAACTCTTACCAAAGGAGACTACCAATGAGCAAAACCGAATTATACACAACAAAGAAGCAGTTCGAAGAGGCACACGAGATAGCCGCCACGGGCCGCGCTCGTAACGTCCAGATTTCTCGAAAGATGCTGTACTCGTTATTGATGGATCATTCTGAGATGATCAGGAAGCTGGGCCACGATGTGCTTATCGTGCCGGGAGAGAACGATGACAACACCTGAGAGCAAAGTGAAACGTGTGGTGACACGCCAGCTTAAGGGTATCGGGGCTTACTACTTCTTCCCCGCTACAGGCGGCTATGGGCGCAGCGGTGTGCCTGATATCGTCGGCTGTTACCTTGGGCAGTTTTTCGGTATTGAGTGCAAGGCTGGCAAGAACAAACCAACAGCTTTGCAGGAGAAGAACCTAGCAGACATACGCAAGGCCGGAGGCATTGCTATGGTAGTTAACGAGGAAAACATGCACGATGTACAAGAACAAATCATTGGATTCACAGAACTATAAACAAAGGAGAAGCACGATGCGATTTTTAGATTGGTTGTTTGGTGAGGGCTGGGATGGCCCCGGAGATAATATTGAACAGGAGTTCAATGTTGACCCGAAAAAGTTCAAGCGCGTCCCGAAGTGGACCCACGCAGGGAAGAAGGGAAAGACGGTGTTCTGCCCGAAGTGCGGGGGCGCAACCCACGTTCACAACTTTGCTTGGGACTCCTTGGCGTGTAGTCATTGCGATGCGGAGGTAGAGAAGTATCAATGGCTCTTACCAGTAGAGCAGGAGTCGAAATATCTCAGAAGGAAGCACAATGGCTGAGCAACTGGAACTACCGTTTGACCCGCCGCTGGATCGCACCATGAAACGGACAGAGATACTACGCACGGCGGAAGAGTACATAACTAAGGATCGAGCAGCCGTGCATGGCAACATGGAGGATAACTTCTCTACGATTGCTGAGTATTGGGCTACTCATCTGGGCCACCCCGTTACTGCACTGGATGTCGCGGTTATGATGACGCTGGTGAAGGTAGCGAGGATCAAGAGCGGCCCTACGAATCTGGACAACTACGTTGACGCAGCGGGGTACATGGGCTGTGGAGGCGAGTTGGCCGACAAACTCTCCACCCTCTGACCTCCTTTCGCTTTCTTCCAGTTCGGTACGAAAGAGATGAAGCGGACCTGCCCCCAACCAGTTGGGGGTTAAGCAAATTCCAGAGGGTTGGAGCGGCATGTTAGCGCGTTTGTAAGGCCGCAACCGAACAAAGCGTAAGCGTAACCCCCCCGGCTTGGGTAGAGGGGCCGGGGGGGACTTAAAACAAGGAGAATCAAATGGACCTGATAACGATAGACTACGAAACTTATTATGACAAAGAGTTCTCGTTGTCGAAGATGACGACAGAGGAATACATACGTGACCCACGGTTCCAAGTAATCGGGGTAGGCGTGAAGGTGAACAACAAAGATACGGAGTGGGCTAGTGGGACGCACGAGGAAATCAAAAGTTATTTACAAACATTCGATTGGCATGAGGCTATGCTTCTTGCTCATAACACTATGTTTGATGGTGCCATTTCTAGCTGGTGTTTTGATATTCATCCTCGGGCTTATACCGATACTCTGTGTATCTCCCGTGCTGTTAACGGGGTGGAAGATAGTTCAAGTCTCAAGGCTTTGGCTACTAAGTACGGCGTCGGTGTTAAGGGAACGGAAGTCATCAACGCCCTCGGAAAGCGCCGAGAAGATTTTACGCAGGATGAACTAGACCGTTACGGCGACTACTGCGTTAATGACGTAGACCTAACTTACGAGTTGTTCAAACGTATGGGGTCTGGCTTCCCTCGCAAGGAACTCAAGCTGATAGACCTGACACTGCGTATGTTCGTAGAGCCGACGCTGGACTTGGACCTTGGACTACTGGAAGAGCATCTGAGAAGTACTAAAGACTCAAAGGATGACTTGTTAAGAGAAGCCGGTATCGAACGTGAAGACCTCATGAGCAACCCCAAGTTCGCAGAGGTGTTGCGGTCGTTCGGCGTTGAGCCGCCGATGAAATTAAGCCCGACCACAGGCAAAGAAACCTACGCGTTCGCCAAGTCAGACGAGGCGTTCAAGGCATTGGCTGAGCATGAAGATACCCGCGTACAGACTGCTGTAGCGGCGCGGCTTGGCGTCAAAAGCACTCTGGAAGAGACACGCACACAGAGGTTTATAGACATAGCCAAGCGCGGGTTGCTGCCGGTTCCAGTTAGGTACTACGCCGCGCACACCGGGCGTTGGGGCGGTGACGACAAGATCAACCTGCAAAACCTCCCGTCACGCGGACCAAACGGCAAAGCCCTCAAGCGCAGTATCGTCGCTCCCGAAGGGTACTCAATTATCGAAGCAGACTCCGCACAGATCGAAGCACGGGTGCTGGCGTGGCTAGCAGAGCAGGACGATCTTGTTAGTGCGTTCACTAACAACGAAGACGTTTATGTAAAGATGGCGTCTCGCATCTATGGCGTCGATGAGGCTGACGTAGACAAGGACCAACGGTTCGTTGGTAAGACCACGATCCTCGGGGCTGGTTACGGTATGGGGGCGGTGCGCTTCCAAGAGCAGCTAAAGAACTTCGGGTTCGAGATGGAACTGGACGAAGCCCGACGGGTCATTGAAATCTACAGAGACTCCAACTGGAAGATAAGCCAACTGTGGCGCAACGCACAGAACACGATAACCGCGCTGAACAACGGCGATGGGTCTTCCTTTGGTGTCGGAGGTCTTATTGAAGCAGTTCCCCGCGAGTCGGCACTTCGTCTACCTTCTGGTTTGTTGTTACGGTATGGCGACCTACAGGCCGAGCAGACGGACATGGGTTTCGAGTACAACTACAAAACCCGCCGTGGCCGAACGCGGATATATGGTGGCAAGGTTATTGAGAACGTGTGCCAAGCATTAGCTAGGTGCATTATAGGCGAACAGATGCTAGAAGTATCAAAGCTATATAATGTTGTTCTGACAGTTCATGACTCCATCGTTTGCTGCGTCCCTGACGCCGAAACTGAAGCGGCCAAGGCGTATGTCGAAGAATGTATGCGTGAAGTACCTGAGTGGGCGGATGGACTGCCCGTCGATTGCGAAGCTGGGATCGGCAAGTCTTACGGAGATTGTGAATAATGGACGGGCGTGATAACGACTATGTTGATCTGGAGAGGGACATACACGACTCTTGGATAAAACTGCTCAACCACATTTCAAATAACTTCCCCGAAGACCTACCCATGATGCAGGAACTTAATGAAAAGTATGGGGATACCCCGAAAGATATCTTTGAGCAGGGGTATCGCACGGGGTTTCGTAGGGCTGTAGCCCTCATGCAAGGGTACGTAGCCGCGAACGATTAGTTTTATAACGGTAGAGGGTAAGTTTTTTAGATGACATACAGCGTATCGCCTTGGTCTTTCAGTAAGATTAAAGCCTTTGAGCAGTGTCCGAAGCAGTTTTACCATATGAAGGTTGCCAAGGATTACATCGAAAAAGAGACCGAGGCGATGTTGTACGGAACCCTGTTCCACGAAGCTGCTGAGAACTTTGTCAAGGACGACACCCCCATCCCCGAGAAGTTTAAGTACGCCGAGGCCGCGCTGACTAGCCTGAAGAACAAGCCCGGTAAGAAGCTGTGTGAGTACAAGTTAGGACTCACCGAAGACCTAGAACCCTGCGGCTTCTTTGACGAAAACGTGTGGTTTCGTGGCATTGCGGACCTAATCATACTAGACGGTGATACTGCTTGGGTGGTAGACTACAAGACAGGTAAGTCAGCTAGGTATGCTGATAAGGGGCAGCTTGAGTTGATGGCACTCGCCACGTTCAAACACTTCCCCGAGATAAAGAAGGTCAAGGCAGGTCTATTATTTGTTATCGCCAAGGCTCTCATCAAGGACAGCTACGACAGCACGGCGGCTCCTATACTGTGGAAGAAGTGGTTAGCCGACTACGCTAGGATGGAGAAGGCTTTGGAGACGGATACTTGGAACGCTAGGCCGAGCGGGTTGTGTCGTCAGCACTGCGCGGTTCTGGATTGCCCTCACAATGGGAGAAACTGATGCCCTACACGAAGAAACCACGCCCCTACAAAAAGGAATACAAGCAGCAGAAGGCCCGTGGAGAACACGGCGCTCGCATGGAACGGCAGCGGGCACGCCGTAAGATGGATAAGACAGGTAAAGATGCCAACAAGAACGGCAAAGCCGATAAGCGTGAGGGTAAGGATATCGCGCATAAGAAGCCCCTCTCACGTGGCGGCAGCAACAAGGACGGAGTAACCGTCCAGAGCCGTAAACGAAACCGCGCTGCGGGAGGCGCACTGAGTAAAGGTAAGCGGAAGAAATAACACCCCAAAGGAGAACTTAAGTGCGGGTTATCAACGATAAAGCAATACTTCTAAACCTGCGGAACCCCGGAAAAGTAACTAACACCATCGCCAAGAGTAAAATCGTTGGTAGGAACAAGGTGCTGGTTAACTGGGGCGTAGAAGAAGCAATCACTCTAAAAAGTATGAACATAGACGCGCCGTCTCCCATCGAAGGGAAGTACGGATGGCCGGGGAAATACACGCCCTTCGACCATCAAAAGTCTACGGCGGCGTTCCTGACAAAGCACCGTAAGGCGTTCTGCTTCAACGAGCAGGGTACAGGTAAAACTGCCAGCGCCATTTGGGCGTCTGACTTCCTGCTTGAGCAAGGGGCCGTGAACCGTGTGCTTATTATATGTCCGTTGTCGATCATGGACTCGGCTTGGCGAACGGACCTCTTTACATTTGCCATGCACAGAAGTGTTGATGTGGCCTACGGTTCCCCCGACAAACGCCGCAAGATCCTAGCCAACGGTGCTGACTACGTTGTAATAAATTATGACGGTGTGGAGATTGTAGCCGACGACATTGCGGCAGGGGGTTTCGACCTCATCATCGTAGACGAAGCCACGCACTACAAGAACGCGCAGACTAAACGGTGGAAGGCGCTCAACAAGCTGGTGGGAGACGACACTTGGCTTTGGATGATGACCGGCACACCGGCAGCGCAAAGCCCCCTTGATGCGTATGGCCTAGCTAAACTCGTCAACCCACGCGGCGTCCCGCGTTTCTTCGGCTCCTTCCGCGACCAAGTTATGTATAAGGTCACCCGGTTCAAATGGGCCGTCAAAGATAATGCTACAGAGACTGTGTTCAACGCGCTACGCCCAGCTATTCGGTTCACAAAGGACGAGTGCCTAGACCTGCCGCCTATTGTTTACACAAAGAGAAAAGTCGAACTGACTCCGCAGCAGCGTAAGTACTACAAACAGCTTAAGGATCAGATGGTTATGCAAGCGGCTGGTGAGGAAGTTACCGCCGTTAACGCAGCCGTGAACATGAATAAGCTGCTACAGATATCGGCTGGTGCGGTCTACACCGACGACGGTGATGCTTTGCAGTTCGACATCAAGAACCGGTACAAAGTTCTTATGGAGACCATACGAGAGGCTAGCGGCAAGGTGCTTGTGTTTGTCCCCTTCCGCCACGCCATAGGCATACTATCGGAACAGTTGGCGTCAGACGGCGTTACCAACGAGATAATCCAAGGCGATGTGACTGCCACCAAGCGCACTGACATTTTTAAGCGTTTCCAAGAGCAGGACGACCCAAAGGTCTTAGTTATCCAACCTGCTGCCGCATCACATGGTGTTACGTTAACAGCCGCTGACACAGTGGTGTGGTGGGCACCTACGAGTTCATTGGAGACCTACTCCCAAGCCAACGCCCGAGTGCATCGTTCGGGGCAGAATAATAAATGCACCGTGATTCAGCTTCACGGCTCCCCCGTAGAACAACATGTTTATAGGTTGTTGGACGATAGAATCGACGTTCACTCAAAAGTTATAGATTTATATAACGAATTGCTTGACTAACCCTCCATACTCAACTATCTTCCGCTATCCACAACAAAACGGAGAACTACGAAGTGGAAGAAGATACCCTAAACAAGCTAACTGAGACGTACATAAAGATACGCTCAAAACGAACTGACCTCTCTTCTGAGTTCAAGAAGAAGGATGAGGAACTCAAAGACCAGCAGGACAAGATAAAAGCGGCGCTCCTTGAGTACCTCAAAGACAACAACATAAACAGCGTCGGGACTGATGCTGGTGTGTTTTACCGTAGCCAGAAGCGCCGATACTGGACGAGCGACTGGGAGTCGATGCACAAGTTTATCCTTGAGCATGAAGCGCCTGAGTTCCTTGAGAAGCGGCTTAACCAAAGTGCTGTCAAGGAGTTTTTGGAAGAGAACCCGGAACTACTCCCGCCGGGGCTTAACGTGCAGTCTGAGTATACTTTATCTATCAGGAGAAACAGATGAGTAATGAGTACGTCCCCATTGACGATGTTGCAAAGTGTTTGCACGTGTCGCCAGCCACAGTTCGTGGTTGGGTGCGGAAGGGGGAAATCCCGCCAAGCACCTACATCAAGGTAGGAACTACATACCGCTTCAACGTAGACGCGGTAGTCGATGCCCTGCGCGGGCCGGAGGAAGCCGAGGGAGAAGTTCCCTACGTGGAGGCCGACAACGTAGGGAATGACGTTACGACCGATAACAACCTAGACGAAGACATTTAGGAGAACAAAATATGTCTGAACTATCTATCTTTGAAGGCAACTCCCTCGTATCCAGTGACCTGTTCAAGTCATTGCAGAACGCTGGTAACAACCTACTCGGGGGTTCCGGCGGAGGTATGCGCCGTATTAGTGTTCGCGGTAAACGGTTCCGTGAACTTGTTGGCAGCGAGGAGATGCGTGTTAGCAAGTCCGACAGCATGAATGTTGTCATCGTCAACGCAGCGCCCCTCTCGCGTACTTACTACGAGGGCACATATAGCCCCGATAATCCTTCCGCACCGCATTGCTGGTCGGCGGATACCAACGTGCCGTCGCCTGATGTGCCGGAGGATCAACGTATGGCCCCCCGCTGCATGGATTGCCCCATGAATGTTAAGGGGTCTGGACAGGGTGAAAGTCGGGCTTGCCGGTTCCAGCAGCGTCTCGCTGTGGCGTTAGAGGGCCAGTTGGATAAGGTTTACCAGTTGCAGCTTCCGGCAACGAGCGTGTTTGGTAGGGGTGATGACGGAAAGATGCCGATGCAAGCCTACGCACGGTTCCTTAACGCACACAACACCCCGCCGATTGCGGTTGTCACAGAGATGTATTTCGATGATGACAGCGATGTACCGAAGCTGCTCTTCAAGCCGGTTCGTCCTCTGGAGGAGGCTGAGTTGAAACAGGTTGCGGCGCTTCTGGAGCACCCCGATACAGAACGGGCTATCACTTTCTCGGTATCCAAACCCAAGGGAGAGGAAGATGTTAGTGCTGCACTAACAAAGCCGGAGCCAAAACCAAAGAAGGCTAAGAAAGCCAAGGTTGAAGAGGAAGAGCCGGAAGAGCCGAAGAAAGTGGCTAAGAAGTCGGACGACGCTTCCGGTGGTGAAGACCCCGAACTAGATGCTATAGTGGACGCTTGGGACGACGAGGACTAAGACCTAAGTTTATACTGTAGCATAGCCGCGACCGGTTTGTTCTCCATTCGTTTGTGAATGATCCGGGTGGTCTCCGGTCGCGGCACCTTCTCGGGAGATAATAATGGAACCAAGAGTGTTCTTGGAGAAGGCGCTATCGGAGAATGGCTACTACTGCGTATTCGCTGCAAAAAGCACAGAGAACAAGCGGACACAGAAGTTCTACACCTCCATAAGCGCCGTAATAGACTCGGCACAGAGATTAGATGCCGATGGTTTTGACGCATATTTCGCACTTGCTACTTTTGAAGAAGATAACTCTCGTAAGGTAGCTAATGTAAAAGAACTCAAGGCGTTCTTCCTTGATCTGGATTGTGGGCCAAGCAAAGACTACCCAAACCAGAGTGAGGCGCTTGATGCGCTACGTATGTTTTGTTCGGCCACCAAGCTGCCGAAACCTTTTATTATGGATTCCGGTCGGGGCGTCCATGCTTACTGGTTCCTTGATGAACCTATAACATACGACGATTGGCTACCTGTTGCTGAGAAGCTCAAGGCTCTATGCGCTACGCATAACTTATTAGCAGACCCAGCAGTAACTGCCGACGCAGCGCGCGTTCTTCGTGTCCCCGGTACGCGTAACCACAAGGATAGCCCCCCGCCCCTAGTAAAGCAGATCGGCATGAACGTGCCGGACGCAGTCAGCCTTGAGGTGTTCTCGAATACCCTCGGCATGGACATGATGCCGCCGCCGACTAAGTACGTCCCGGCAGGTGCAAGTGCGGTCATGGACGCGCTTATTGGTAACAAGACCAGCGTGTTCCTAGACATCTTAAATAAAACACGCCGTGGCGCGGGGTGTGCCCAGCTTGCTTCGATCATGAAGAAACAGGCAGAGGTTCCAGAGCCACTGTGGAGGGCGGGACTATCTATCGCAAAGTTCTGCGAGGACGGTGATAAAGCGGCGCACCGTATGTCCAAGAACCACCCGCAATACACCCCGATTGAAACCGTTAAAAAGCTGGATTTAATTAAGGGGCCGTACCGCTGCGCTAGGTTTGACGAGTACGCTCCGGGTGTCTGCACGGGATGTCCGCACTGGGGGAAGATCAAATCGCCGATTGTGCTGGGGCAGAAGATACGTGAGGCAACAGAGGAAGAAGAGATTGTCGTAGAGGCAAATTCGGCCACTCTGCCTAACAACCCCCTGAAGACTTACACTATACCAACGTACCCGACTCCGTATTTCCGTGGGGCGAACGGCGGTGTATATGTACGCAAGACAGAGCCAGACGGTACGGTGGACGAGATACCCGTATACCATAATGATCTATATGTGGTGAAGCGTATCAGTGACCCCGAAGTTGGTGAGTCTATTTTGATGCGGTTGCATCTACCGAAGGACGGTGTTCGCGAGTTTACAATTCCGCTTACTTCGGTAACGTCGAGGGACGAGTTCCGCAAGCAGATGTCCATGCAGGGTGTCGCTGTTCCACGGGTGGATGAGTTGATGAAATATACGCTGGATTGGGTGAACGAATTGCAGTCAAAGAGCGAAGCCGATGAAGCGCATAAACAGTTTGGTTGGGTCGGAACGGGTTTTGACTCCTTCATACTAGGCAACCAACATATCCTTGAGAACGACGTAGACTTCAATCCACCTTCGTCTCAGACGCTATCGCTGTTCCCTGCTTTTGAACCGAAGGGGACTATGGAGCAGTGGCGTAAGAACATGGACTTCTACAACCGCGAAAACTTTGAACTGCACCAATACGTAGTGGGCACCGCGTTCGGCTCTGTGCTTATGCAGGACTCCCCGTTTCACTGCGCGACACTTCATCTCCACGGAACGAGTGGCATAGGCAAGACAACGGCTATGATTGTGGGGGCGTCATTGTGGGGTAGCCCGGACGAAATAGTTATGGATCAGAACACCACGTTCAATTTTAGGATGCACAGGGGCGAGATATACCACAACCTCCCTTTCTATCTGGACGAGATAACCGAGTCAAAACCTTGGGAGATAAGCCAACTGGCCTACGGTATGAGTAATGGCAAGCAACGCGGACGCTTGGCTGGTAGCGCCAATGCAGAGAGATACAGGGGTGATCCGTGGAAGTTCCTGTCTGTCACGACTGGTAACGCCAGCGTTATTGAACGTGTGTCCGCACACAAAGCTATGCCGAAAGCAGAAGCACAGCGGATCATGGAGATAAAGGTAGATAAGCTGTTCCTTAAATCTGCCGACACGCTGGCACAGGAGGCGTTCTTAGACTCTGTTAAGGCGAACTACGGACACGCTGGCCCTAAGTTTATCCAGCACGTAATCCAAAACAAGGAGAGCATCCGCAGCCTTACCGACAGCATAAAAGAGAAAGTCATATCGAAGGCGGGGCTGACCAGCGAAAACAGGTTTTGGACAGCCCACGTATCCTACACTCTAGCTGGACTTATTCTGGCTAAGCGGATCGGCTTCCACGACTACGATATCCAGAAGATATTTAAGTTTGCTATCTGGATGCTCAAAACAAACCTAAACTCCGTGTCTGATATGTCGTTAAGTGTGCAGGATATTCTGAACGACTACATGAACGAGCACTGGAATAACGTGCTGTGGATCAAGAGTACGGACGATCTACGCAAGGGGCAGGGCGGTGCGCTTGACTCCCTAATTGTGCCGGAAGCGTCGCCACGGGGGAAATTAGTGGCGCGATACGAAACCGACATCAAGAAAGCATACCTACACCTTAGACCACTTCGAAACTGGTGTGTAGATCAGCAGATAAACTATGGCTCGTTACTGCAAGACCTGACCGAGCAGATGAACGCGAAGAAGATCAAGATGCGGTTGAGTAAAGGTACGCCCTTGAAGCTACCACCGGCTGACGTGTTGGCGGTTGAGTGCGCTTTGGATGTACCGGATGAAGTCCAGAGTTCGGAGGAAGAATGACCTCGACCCCGATGGGGTTAGGGTAATAGTTAACTGGGATAGTTTCCTACCGAATACATCTGTGTTCGTCCCGTGCATAAACACAGACAACGCAAAACAACAAATAAAGAAGATATGCAGCGACTTTGGCTATGAAACAACAATAAAAATAGTTATTGACAGAGGCAAATTAGGTGTTCGCGTATGGAGAACAACGTGATAGTGTTTAGTTAGCGGTTCCTCCCGACCGCTAGTTCTCCTTTGTTGACTCTCCCCCCTGCTTCGGCAGGGGGGCTTTTTATTGCCACCACTCGTTGCGGTGCTGGACCAACAAGGAGCGTAGGTTGGGGGAGATCGTTATGCCGTTATACATTTCAACGGATGTACGACGGTGCCGGTCCATAGACTTCTCAAGAGTGTCTGGAGTTATGACAACTTTACTTCCGGCGTAACGCCTATTGAACTTCATAATCTCTTTCATCGCGTCTTGGTAGCCTTCGTAGTCACCCACACGATAGGCCATATACATCTTACGCAGTGCTTTCGTGCGGCGGTCGCTGATGTTGCGGTCCATACGTTTCGTGGCAGCGTTGCGCTCCTGCTCAAATGTGTAGTTGGACGGGGCGAACCCAAACACCTGACCAACCAACTCGCCAGTAGTGATGTCGTCGTAAATAGGATCACCGCGACGGGTGAAGGCACCACCGTCTCTGGCGTAGCGACCAAACGTAGCCTTGTAGGCGTTAGCTACAGCAGGGGGTAGGAGGTTCTCAATACCGCGCTCAACGAACCCATCCTGCAAGTCGCTAACACCACGAACCAGCCGCTTACCGGTGCTGAGAGCGGGACCACCGAGGTAGAAGCCAACGAACTCTTCCGGAGAGGGCCTAGCGTTATACCTGTTATCTTGAATCAGGAGGTTGTTGAGTCGCACACGGGATGCAACGTCCATACCGAGCAACTCATTTACCGGCCCCTTGTACCACCCCTCACCTATATACTTACGTACAATGGTGTCCGCGTCATCTTCTTCGTCATCCAAGAACATGTTAGCGACCATAGTGAAGATGCCGTATATAGGCACACCATGAATACCGGCGAAGAACAACGCCGACCCGTGCACTCCGATAAGTTCGTACATGGCTTGCTTACGCATAGCGGGATCAACAGAAGAGTCCAGCATACGAGACGCGCTCTTGAGCATCGTGTAGTACATATTCATACCGTAACTCTTGTACATAAGAGCGACACGGCCAATACCCTGCTGGGCTATGCGGGGTGCTGTCTCAAGCGCAAGGCCACCGTTCAACTGTTCGGCTTGGTACAGGGCTTCGTCGGCGGCTAGCTGCTCTTTCTGCGCCGAGTCCATAGAACTTGGGTCAACGTACTTACCCTGCGTCTCTGCGAAGTAACGCTTGCCAGAATCCAGATGATCCAGAATAAGATCGAAGTTAGAGAACATGATCGTCTGGCGGTTAAACCGTTCCACTGCGTTAAAGCCGATTGCTGACGCATTGGACAGTGAATCCAAAACTCTACTGGCTGTGCCACCTTGTCGCGCACGGCCCCCCTCTTCCAGACCCAACTGATCTAAAAGGTAAGAGCGCCCAAGATACCCACGCTCCGAAGCCGTCTTGACCATAGGGGCCATGCGACGAAGCTGTGCTATGGCTTTTGCGTCTAGCTTTAACCCAGACTTGACTGTGTAGTTTCCATTCGCGTCTACATCGTAATAGTTATCTATCTGGTCAGTCTTTCCGGCCCGTAGCTTCCCGTTCCGCATGGTAGGTAGCGCCGGGATTATAACAAGTTTGGAGAACTTGGATGCCCGTGCAATCGCGCCATACGCTGCCTTTGGCCCGTACTTCGCAGACATGTAAGGCAACGCAAACAGCGGTATCTGAGACAGGTTGACCATAGCCGAGGATGCGTTGAAGCCAATGGTGTAAATAAATGCGCCTTGGTTAGCCGTCTTGTAGAACCGCTCCATCCCCTTGTTCTTGGCCCCGCTTCTTGCAAACTCTGAACGGGCGAGGAGTTCAGCTCTAACATCGTTGAAGCTGCCCATAATAGCATCTTTTGTTTTACCAACCGATGATTCCGAAGCAGACAACTTCGGCTCTTGCAGTTCGGCTATCTCGCCGTCCATATCGCGCAAGCGGGCACCGTACTCCAAACGGACTGCCTGACGACCAATATCATACGCCTTCGTTCGCAGACCGATCAGGGAGTCCTGTATATACCCCGGCGTGCCTTTGCGTCGTTGCAACGACTTAGCAAAAGAAGTTTCTGGTAGAGCCTCCACGAACAAACGCATAATCTGCTCTTGAACGTCTACCGGCACATTGTTGGCCGTCATGACTTTTAGTGTGTCGCCAACAAAAGAAGTAGGCGGTGCGTTACGGAAGTCTTTAAGCGCCAGCTCCCCATCCACCGATTCTAGCGACCCAGCAGCAACATCGGGGTCTGCCTTAACTTCTGCCATCACCCGGTCACGCTCACGCTTGGTGTCGAACATACGAACTACGTATGCTTCCCGTGGCGACTTAGGGTTCTTCATAGAATAACTTAGCTTGTAGCGGCCCTGACGGATGAGCGGGAAGTAGACTTCTAACCGCCCGGACTCAAACAGCTTAGCGTAAACTTCATTTTTGAGGCGAGTGGCCGCAGCAGGATCGTTCGCCATAAGTGCGTCGATCTCACCGTAGATGACTTTACGCAGTTTCTCGTACTGGTCTGCGTAGACTTTACGCATACCGTTGAATATACGAACCCCACCGGCCTTCTGCACGATGGCCCAGTCGGCGCGATGTTGCTCGTCCCAAATAGCTGCTAGGTCATTACCGCTGTCGTCAGTCTTGCCTTCATACTTACTACGGGGCTTCGTCGGGTCTACCTGATAGATAGTGGCACCGTACTCACCGCTGTATATAATCCGGTCTAACGCAGCTTTGGCTTCTGGGTGCTTATCCGCCCACGGGACGAAGGTATTGGAGATAAAGTCTGCTACACGCTTATCTGAGTCTTGGATAGCACCACGCTGCCGCTCGATTATTTCATGCAGCCTGACGCCAATATCTCCGAGACCGGCCCGCATGGCAACGTCACCTAGAGACTTGGTGCCCAGTGATCCGAGCAGGAACCTCTTTACTGCACCGGCAACACCGCTTTCTAGGAACTCAACGGCGCTATTCGCGAACCGTTCTCTCTGCTGCTTGGTTATAGGGCTAGAGAAGTTCTTCTGTATCTTACCTACCTTCTGCATCGTAGCCTTGACCCCACTGTGAGTGGAGTTCATCAGGAGTTCCCCCGCGTTTCTATAATCGGGGGCGGCAGACAGGATGGAGTCAATCAGAGTATCAGCAGCGTTGAGCGCGGAACCAACCGGCTTGACCTGCATACCCAGCAGCTTTCTTACGAAGTTACCAACAGTGTTCGTGAACCGTTGCAGGGCAGAGATATTGCTACCGTCCGGGTTAAGACCGGCAAGAGTGCGCTGGAACTCAGGGTTAGAGAACGCTTCGGATACAAACTCATCTAGGGATGTAGCACCGTAGTAGGTACCCAGCGAATCCTTAACATCCTCGAACAGCTTGGTGAGCTGCTTTGTGGCGGGATTGTTCTTGTTGGCGAGCGTTGCCGAAACCGCTGCGTGGGTGA
>CEON01024430.1_pt1 | contig 14315 bp, 13 predicted proteins | sample 530291 | NCBI WGS metagenome assembly CEON01 (sample SAMEA2619888, study PRJEB7988) | marine metagenome | biome: marine biome (ENVO:00000447); feature: surface water layer (ENVO:00002042); material: "saline water (ENVO:00002010), including plankton (ENVO:xxxxxxxx)" | depth 5 m
AAATCAGAATGTGAAGATGATTGTCTATGTTGTCCTTTTTTTCTTGGAATTCTTGCAGCTTCTGTTTTACCAAACTTCTCTACCTCTTTTGCTCTTAAAGCTGGTAAGAATCTAAATCTAGCTCTTTTTCTTACTCTTCCTTTTTTTCTTAATACATTTTTATGAACTACTTTTGCTTGTTGAATGGATAGTTCTGATTTTTTCTTACCAGGATATAAATCTTTCATGAACTCATCATAAACTTGTAGGTATGCTTTTTTGTATGCAATCTTTTTTAGTTTAGCAAGAGGTTTTCTTCTCTTCATTGTTCTTGCTCTTCTTCTTGCGATTTGAGCTCTCTTACCAGCCATAGCCGCTTTTCTTCTTAGTAGGTCAGCTGGTCTTAGTTTCCCTTTACTTCTTTCTTCCAAATCTTCACCAACTCTCATTAATCCCTTTGGTGGTTGTGCTAATGGATTAATACCAAAACATCTTGTTCTAAATTGTTGTTCACTTTCCCCCTTCATCGGTTTATCACAACTCTCTTCCAAAGTATTTTCATCTTGTGGCATATCAGAAGGGAACTCTACATCTTCTAAATCAACATCAAATCCTTCTTTCATAAGTCGAAAAGTTACGACCTTCTTTCCATTGATAGTTGGCATCCCATGTTCATCTTTACCAATTGATTTGATAACTACCTTTTTGTTTTTGAATCTACCCATCAGTATAGTATCACCAACTTTAACTGGTAATGTAATTGCTTCTTGTAATGAAACTTCGAACTCTTGTTCTAACTCCTTAGCACCTTTTGCATCATCAGTTGATTGTTCTTTGTCATCTTTTTCTATATCTAACTTTTTGATTACATCGTATCCTACCATAGCAGCTTTACGAGTAACATGCTTATACCAATTAGAGTAAGCACCACTTGAGTATATATCAATTTGGTTGTTTGGAGTCATTGTACCTATTATACCTGCGGGAAAATAAGACACTGCGGTTTGTGGACCATCTGGATATTCTGGATGTTCATAATAATCTTCAAACTTCTCATCACCAATCATGTTGACAATTGTGTATCCTAATTTAGTTGCTCTATCAGCAGCTACTCTTCTGAAGGTTTTATAATTTGGTATAAAGAAGTTTGGTCCATCATCCACATCAAGTCCACCCAAACCACCAGTAGATATTTCCATCATATATTCTTCTATAGTTTCTTTTGGAACAAATAAACTTTCACTTAGTTTATCAGTAACCATTTTGAATATATTCTTGTTGAACTTTCCATAAGCTCTATCTTTGAAGAATTTTTCTTTTTGTTCATCTGAACCTTGTGATAATCCATTACGAACTTCCGTACCACTTACTGCTCCACCTTGCATTGGTGCAACATATAGATAGCCAGTCTCTTCATATCCATCAGTTGGATTACCATCCCATTTTTTAAAGTACTTGTGTGACAATCTACTTGCATCTTTTTGACCTACAACCGTAACAAATGCAGTCGTATCTTTGTCAAACTTTTTTAATACCTCAGTTGGAGCGTATGGATTTTTAACTTGGACTACTCTATTCGATGGAATAGGAAACATTGTAGTCATTATTTTTTTCTTTTCTCTAAAGTTAAATGGGGAACGACCTTTTTCAGTCTTGTTAGATGTACCTATGTAAACATTATTTTTACCAAACTTTTTTTGTAGGTGAGCAAATGTTTTATAGTGACCTTGATGCATTGGTTGAAATCTACCTACATAGACTACCACTACCTTTTTAATTTTGGATTGTTCCAAAAGGATTTGCTCTACTAAAAAATTACTTAGTTTACTCATAAATACACCTTGTCAATATATAAATATAAAGAAACAAGAAAGGGGATTATTTTTTATAAACGAAAGGGTCTCTCTTTTTTAGTTCAGCTAATTTTTTTTTGTAAATTCTATTTTGTTTCCAAACTTTGTATTTGTTTAGAATTATTCTAAATAATTTGACCATGATAATTAAATGTTTTAAAAAGTTCTTGAGTTCTTTTCTCAATTCTTTTTTGATATTTTATTTTAAAATTTATAAGATGTCTGAAGTTGTATTCAACAATAGGTTTTACATTCTTCATCCACTCTAACTTTTCTTCTTTAGATAAATATATAATTCTTTGAAGTTCCTTAATTATTGCCTCACATCTTTGGTTAGTATTTTCAATAATATCATAATCTTCATTTATAAAAGGATGAAAAGTTTTAAATCCTTCTCTCCTTAATTCCTTTAGTGTACCAATTGACCCCATGACAATAAATGGATGTTGATGTCCAATTGGTTTCACAGTTTTTTCTGATATATAAAATTGTTCATTATCAACTGTCGTTTCAGATACTAATGTTAACATTGAATCTTTATATGGCAAACTTCTTTCAAAGTTTATACCCCATAACTCTTCTAAGTCATCAAAGTCATATGTCTTTTTATCTTCATATATTTGTAATGTATGAATCCATTTTTTTAAATTAGTAAAATTATGAACTTCATTTAATTCTATTTCTGGTATCCATTTTAGATGATTTCTATTTTCATTTATAGTAAAATCATATGTTACAATATTATCCTTAATTAAATCTAATTCTCTTAATTTCGCCAATGTCCAAAGTCTATGAATTCTTAATCTTCTATTTAGATTGTTAAAATCATGTTTTTTAATTTCAACTTGGTATTCTTTATTTAGTTTAGTCCAATCTTGGTCCATCGCTAAACCATAGAATTCTTCTGATTTGTTATCCCACACCCAATGGAAATGAAACATATTAATTCTATTTTTAATACTATGTCTTTCACAAAATTGTTTGTACCATTTTTTGACATTATATCCTGCAAATGCAAATACAACTTTTTTATGTGGTATTTTGTACTCATGTAATTTTTTGTGTAAGTGAATAAAATTATGGTCATAAATGACACCTTCCCAATTGTAATTAATCATTAAATGGAAGTTATCATTTTTTTGTAATGCATTTAATGCTCTTGTACTAATTCTATCTATTATAGTATTGTTAAATGCAAGACCATCAAGATTTTTTTCACTCGGAAGTGCCCAATCAATTGCACCATACATATCAATTTTATACACATAAAGTTTATCATCTTTTGTCTTATCATTTGTGTCTAAGACATCACATAAGTTATAAAAATTAGAATCATGGTACATATTTTTGAAAGGAAACCATACTCCATGTCCTTCAGGTCTTGGTGTTACTCCATGTTGTAAAGATGAATTATCTGAATTAAAGTTTTTATAAGCTTCACTTATTTCTTCATTTACAAATTGATTGTTAGTACTTTGTTCTAACATTTGAGATGTAATTACATCATGGTCCATGGAATTAATCCATGGTTCAGTAAAGTGAAAATCAAATACAAAATTAATCATAGTACAATTCAGGATATTCTACTAATATATGTAGTCCACCTTTTTTTATTGCATTAGTATATGCTGGTTTTATTTTATCTACACTATCTAATTTAACAATTGTAGCATTTGTCATTATTTGTCTAAATGGTTCTGTATAATCTGCTTTATGTTGGTGACCAGGGTCTAAAGGTTTATCACTACCTTTACCAACTCTTACTATAATGTTTGGTTTCCACTCACCATCTGACATTATTTCTAATTTATCAGCATGATTTACTAATTGGTTTACTGCACAAATTAGAAAATCCCATCTTGGGTAAAATGTAACTACTTTGTGACCTACCATAGAAAGACCAATTGACATACCCATTTGAGTCTCTTCCATTACTGGTGTTTCAATCATTCTTTCTTTTGGTAACCCCTCAATGGTTTTACTCATCGGATTACCATAATAAACAATTTGTTGTCCAATGAATATTGTTGATGGGTCATCCATACAAAGTTGCATAGATTCAGTAAGTGCATCTAAGTAAGGTGTAAATTTTGGTTTACTCATAGTCTTTTGGATTAAATTTATCTTTTTTTAATTTTTTTATTATAGAATCAGCCACACATCGATGACCTTTTATATTAAAGTGTGTATCATTTTCAAGATAAGGTGGATAAAAATCTGAACGAAGGGAACATTTATATTTGTCATCCTCAACAAAATAATCAAATGATTCTTTTGTCACACCATCAACTTCAATATCACAATGAAAATCAGAAAATAACTTTTTATATAGAGGATGATTAGGTATTTCTTTATACCAATTAATTGTAACAATTTTTACATTACTATCTATAAATCTTTTCATATTATCATATACACTTTGTATTTGTTGTTCAATTGGATAATATTCTCCACCACCTCCACCTCCATCGATTTGGTCTCGTGTAGGTGATGTAAACTGATATATAAAAAGTGAAAAATGGTCAGGTTTTAATTTGTACTCTTCGTTAAACATTACCATCAAATCATTAAATGACCTTATATTACTACCACCATTCATACCAAATCCATTACCAAAAGTCCAATTCCACATATCGTAGTGGTCAGATACTAATTGTATAAATCTATGTTTGTTTTTAAAAGCATTATGAGTATCAAGAATATTCTCTTCATCAAAAAAGTGGTTTAATCCCTTTTCTGGCAAGTCAGGTAGGTTACTATAATAGTAAAGACCTTCACCCCACATATAAGAACAACCAATACCGAATATACCTTTTGAAATCATTATGGTTTTGAATTAGGGTCAAATTGGTCTTTGTTTTCTTTGTACCATTTCAGTGCATCTTCTAATCCACTTCGTAAATCATACTTTGGTTTCCACCCCAACTTTTTTAGTTTTTCATTTGATAACAATCTCGTAGGAATCATTGGAGCTTTATTGTTTACGAATTCAATTGGATTGTCGTTACCCTCAATTTCTTTGATAAGTTCTAATACCTCCATTACTGTATATCCTTTACCAAAACATACATTGTAAATATCGTAAGTATCTACCTTTTCTGCAACAGTTGCGAATCCACTTACCATATCATCAACATGAATAACATCTCGTATCTCAGTACCATCTCCCCATAGTGGTATGGGATTTAGATTGTCTGCTACCTTTCTTATATTAGCAGGTGTAACATGACACTTCTCAAAATCATACTTATCATTTGGTCCATATGCATTTGATGGTCTTATAATAATACACTGCATTGGGTCATGTATTTGGTTAGAAAAGAAATCACAAAGTGTCTCTCCATATCTTTTCATCCAACCTACTGCCTTGTAGACAGGATATATATTTGGAGTAAGTACTTCCATATCCTCTGTACAATATTCACCACCAACATCAGGATAAGTTGTATTTGATGAAATAAAAATAAACTTACGAACTTTGTTTCTCCAACTCTGTTCCATTAGGTTTGTATTCATCTCTACATTAGGTGTAACATGAAGTAAAGGATTTACTTTTGTATCTAAAGCATTTGATGTGTTAGCCGCTGCGTGAAATACAACATCAACTCCATACGAAATTGCTTTACAAAAATCTGCATCTTGAAGATTACCTTGGAAATGTTCTACACCTTCATGGTGTTCTCTGAGTTCTCTACTAAAAGAAGTTGTTCTAATGTTAGTGTAACCATTTTCATATAGGTGTTTGACCAATCGTGAACCTATGAATCCACTTGCACCTGTTACCAAAATTTTATCTGATTTTTTCATATATTATATTTGCTATTTGTTTATGTCCTTCAATTGATAAATGTGAATCTTTATGTGGGATGAGTGGTATATCTTGTAATCTATATCTATTTTCTAATGCCCATGTATTAATACATGCACCATCACAATCAATAACTCTTTCGATATGAGATATTCTATCATATTCATCCCAAGAAACCCAATAATTATCAATGTTTCTTTTTTCACACCATGAATTAAATAAATCCATTTGCATTGATATCATTTCCCAATGATAATTTATATCAAATGTATCAAGTATGTAATGTTTGTAAAACTTGTCAAAATTTGATAGTAATCCATCGATAAACTTATGGTCAGTATAATTTCCATTTTTTACTGTATGTGTCAATTTACCAGCCATACCATTGTAACTATAATATTTATCTTTATTTTTAAATCCAAGTCTTGTAGGCATTGATAGTTGATTTATTATTAGAATTTTTTTATCATCATACTTTTGAAGTTCTTGATATGCTCTTTCAATTATAAAATTGTTAGCTGAACAACTTTCGGATATATTACTCCAACTACAATTAAGCTTATCACTTAAAAATTTTGGATAGCTATTTTCTTTCATAAAAATTTCACCATCGTTGTTTTCCATATCTTTATTTGTCAAAAACTTGTAGATTCGTGGATTGTTAAGTCCTCCACCTTCAGTAAAACTACAACCATTTCCAATTAGTAAATCATACTTTCCACTGCTCATATCTTTGTTTTATAAAATTATTTATTTTTATTTTATTTTCTTCTGCTTTTTGAAAACTATCTTTATATTTTTCTTGTACTTCTGATATAGACATACTACATAGTTCAATAATTTTTTCTTTTATACTATTAGGATTGTAGTAATCAATATCAAAATAGTTTATATCTATATCTATAGAATCAAACCATTTTTTCCAAAATAAAACTTTATCCATACATTGTGTTGTCGCTGATATTCCATATTCACCATAAGCTTCTTCAAAGTCATCTTCTAATGTGTGATACATCCATATTAGGAATGGTTTACCAAACAATAAAGGTCTAAGAGTTTTTTCTGTAACAAGATTGTGACCACTTGGAGTTACAATATCAAACAAAGTTTTTTCATACAATGGTATTACATCTTGTGTATGTAGGTCAGAATTACCTACATAAGTCAAGTGTTCATCATGGTCAAGATTAATAGATTTACCACTAACAAATTTTTCATGACTAATATCAGGTGATATATAAAGCCAATGAAATGAGCATAATCCTTTAGAAAATAAATTATTCTCTTGTAAGAAATCGTGTAATATTATTCTATTTAATTTTTGTCTTGAATTTAAAGTTAAAAAATGTCTGGTTGGTTTTAGTTTAATTTGTATGTCTAAAAATTGTTCCATCCATGATAGTATTGTAGCTCCAAATGTGATGTCTGTAAAATTATCAGATAAAAAACCTGTATCATACAATTTCAAATCATATTTTTTTAGGTATTCATTATTTAATTTACTATAAATAAATTGTTCATAATATCCTACAAAATAATTGTCAGTTTGTACAAATATTATTTCATCTACTTTATTTTGTATTTTTTTTTGTATTAAATCTTTACCTGTTTTGGTTTCTTTTAAAAAGATATATATGTCATCTACAAGATGATATAAAATTCGCACAGTTTGATTGTATTCAAGAGTGTCTACATACTTTTTCTTGTTTTTTCTTAAATTTCTAAGTTCAATATCAAATTTTTCAACTAATAGATTCACTGTAAAAATTGTATGTGTTTTTAATTCCTTCTTTGAATCCAAGTTTCGGTAAAAGTCCAAATTGTTTTTGAATATCAGTACTCATTAATCTTCTTGCATCACCATTTGGTTTTGATGAATCCCAATTTATTTTAATATCCTTACCACTTACTTCAATTACTGTTTGAATCATTTCTTTTATTGATATCTCTTCCCCACTTCCTAAGTTAGAAGTGATATGTAGTCTTTCTTCAAAACATTTTATTGAGGCATCAGCTACATCCCCACCATAAATAAAATCTCTTGTAGGTGAACCATCTCCCCATGAAACTATTTCATCAGTTGCTTCAAATACTTTTTTTATTGTTGATGCTATAGCAGTTGAACCCTCTCCAAAATTATCATATTCACCAAATATGTTAGCTGGTCTTACAATTGTATATTTGTCATATCCTTCTTGTACTTTATATGCTTCTAAATATAACTCTGGTATTCTCTTACTCCATCCACCATACCAATCTTTTTTAGATGGGAATGTAGACCATACAGTATCCTCAATAAATACTTCTGCTGGTTCATATACACCTACAGATGACATATAAACTAACCAACAATCGTGTTTTACACAATTATCTATTATGTTTACATTTACTTTAATTGATGGCTCTAAGTATTCTATTGGTTTTGTCTGTACTCTAATAGGTGAACCTTTAATACCAAATGAATTTATAACGCCATCAAATTTAAATTGGTCAAATAATACAGAAACATCATCTGCATCTCTTAAATCCATTAATATAAACTCAAAATTTTTTTTTGGTAAAAATTCCGAAGTTTTGATGTCAACACCTACAACTTCATATCCCTTTTCTACTAATTTATTAGCCGTGTGAGTTCCTACTAAACCACTACAGCCTGTTACTAAAATTTTACCATTCATTTTCTATCTCTATAAATTTTTTCTGTAATGTATCGGTTGGTATTTTACTTATATGTTGATGATTGTGTACAACTACACTTCTTGCTTTTGAATATAAATCATTAACATCTAAAATATCCATATCCTTTATTTTTATTATGATTTCTAAAACTTTTTCGTATCGTAACTTTGGGTCATCTATATCATCATAACTCTCATCCCAAAATTCACCAAATGTTTTAAATCCATGTGACCTCAATTGTTTCAAGATACCTTTAGGACCTAATACTATAAATGGCTGATACATAAAGATAGGTCTCAGAATTTTTTCTGACAAGAATAATTCATCAAAACTTGTCTCAGTAACAATATGAATATTAGAGTTTTGATATAAATCATGTCTAAATGTATTTCCAATGTAAAAACCTGCCTTTTTATCTGGTGGTAAAGCGTGTGTATCAAGTTCAATAGGTAAATCAGTTATATTTCTTCTCATTGAACCCTCATCCCAAAGTCCAACATATTTTGGGTCGTGAATTGTATCAATTTGTTCATAATGAAACTTATTTAAAAATGAAAAACAACTTTTAACACCAAGATTGTATTTAAAATAGTCATAAAATAATCTTTCTCTATGATATTTACCTTGTATTTGTCTATTAAAACATAAAAAGTAATTACTTCTAAAAAATTCTAATTGGTTTTGTTTTGGTTTTTCACTTATATATCCTAATTCATTTTTTTCAGGATAAAATGCATGTTCAAATGTTTTAATTGTGCTTTCAATAAAGTAATCAAATTGAAAGCCATAAGTACAACTTGGTGTTGCTCCAATGATTATTGGGTCAAGTTCTTCCCACCAGTCTTTAGTTTTATCAAATGAATCATTACCAAATGGGTCTGATAAACAACTGAATACAATTTTACCACCTTTGTTTTTTAATTCAAGAAGTTTATCTTTATGTTCGTATTGTTCAGTAAAATTATCTATACTTGTAAATTCAAATACAATAAGATTTTTAAAACCTTCCTTGAATTCAAAATTTTCAGTATAACTATGTTCATTTTCACGAATGATTTCATTAATTATTGGACCTCTATGACAAGTTTCCCAAGGACCATTCTGTTCATCTGAACTTTTATCGAATATAAAATTTAAAAGACTACCCATTTTCCTGTTCCGTAATGCGGATATTTTGATTTATACTTATAATATATTACATCGTTAGGTATTTCTCTTTGAATACCATTCCATGTGTCTAATGTTGGTGTATTTGTTGATACTCCGTTGTCCTCTACTACAAAATTAAGAGGTAAGTCAAAGTTTCTCGCATATTTATGAGCTTCATAAAATAGACCTGTCTCAAATGTCATATCGCCAACAAAACACCACACCTTATCTTTACTATTTTTTAACTTTAATGCCTTAGCTACACCAAGAGCTATCGGTATTATACCATTTACAATAGCTGATGAGTAAAAATTTGAATTTTTATCAATAATTGTTATTGATTTACCATCTAATATCTTTTGTTTCAGTACTTTTGGTTCAACACCATGAAGTAAAGCGTGATAATGAGACCTCCATGTAGAAAATACCCAATCATCAACACCTATTTTACTAAATATTTTGATAAGTTGTTCTTCATTACCATTTGAAAGGTGTATTGGACCTCTAATTTCACCATTTTCCCAATGTGATATGATATCATCTTCGAAATCAATTAAATCTTGTGATGTCCAATTACTACCTTGCCACCTATCTTGGTGATTTTCAAGATTAAGAATCGTTTCCATTTGCATCTCTTTTAGAAATTAAAGGATTAGTACAAGGCCACTCTATATTAAACCTCTTACTATCCCATTTTATCGTTTTTTGCTTATCTACATCTACAAATTCACCATCATATGCCAATTTGTAAGAAAATATAGAGTTTTTTTCCATTACATAGTGTCCATTAGCAAATCCTGGTGGTATTAGTACCTGAGTTTGTGTGGATGGTGATAAAATGTAGGTTTCCCAACTACCATATTGTGGATTTCGGGTCGTATTACCACCTCTTACATCTAAAACTACCAAATATATCTTACCATGTAAGCAAGATACCATTTTCCAAGTCTTATCATCCCAATGTAAACCTCTAAGTACACCTTCCTCAGACTTTGAGTATCTATCGTGTTTAAATTTAACTCCCTTTTCCCTTTCCTCTATAGGAATCAATCTATCGTAATAATCTGAGTGATATGTGGTAGATATTTCACCTCTATGTTCATGATACACCGATGGTTGTATGATTTTAACACCACCAGTAAGAACTTTTGATGAATAAATGTGGAAATCGTTCCAACTTCTTTCTTTGTAATATATACTACGCCCTATTGCCATAACTTAATGGAAAACCATTTCTATATTTTGAACTTAAATCAGATATTAGTACAGAATAGGTTTTAATTAATTCTTCTATACCATCCTCTAAACTATATATAGGTCTCCAACCAGTTTTTTCTAACTTTTCATTGGAAACTATATAATCTCTTTTATCTGGGTCTTTATAATAATCAGAATATGTTATTGCAAAGTCAGATATATATGTTTTAATTAATTCTACTAATTGTTCTTTAGATAAATTAGCGTCTGATAGACCTACATTAAAAGTTTCTCCACTATATTTGTGATATCTTTCTAACATAAACATAAATGTGTGAGCAACATCTCTAATATGTATGTAATTTCTTACAAAATCTTTTTCAAAAATGGTGATGTACTTGTCAGTTAGTGCTTTATACACAAATTCATTTACCAACAAGTCCATCCTCATTCTCATTGATGAACCAAATACTGTTGCCAGTCTTAAAGATATACCACCAACACCTAAAACTTCTTTTTCAGCGTTGACTTTGGTAATACCATAATGAGAAATCGGATTTAATGGGCTATCTTCGGTACAAGTACCATTCTCTCCTATTCCATAACCACTATTTGTGTTAGGATAGATAATTTTTTTATCAGTATCCTTAATTAATTCACAAATATATCTCACATGCTCATAGTTCACCGATGTTGCCAAGTCTTTATCTCTCTCACAAGCAGGAAATCCAACGATTGCCGCTAATGGGATAATAACATCAGACTCATCAACATACTTTTTTAATAATTTTTTATCTCTAACATCACCATAAACGAATTCAAAGTTTTTATAATGTGCAAAATTAGCTGATGATGTTTGGTTATACATCAAGTTATCAAAAACTACTAATTTTTTTACCATCCCTCTACTAAATAAAGCTTGGGTTACTACTGAACCTAAATATCCTGCTCCACCAGTAATTAAAATAGTGTCGTATCTGGTTGTCCTATCATCCATTTTTTAAATGTTTCGTAAATTCTTTTATCTTTTTTTGAAAATTTTATATCATTTTCATTTACAACTGAAAATTTTAGTTTATGTCTATTTGAACCATCTTTATCAATAGTACTAAAGTAATCCCAAAGTACATCTATTGTATTTGATGATAAATTTTCTAATCTACAATTTTCATCTACTTTTATTTCAAATATTAAAATATCATCTTTTTCTCTTGTTGTTTTACCAACATCTATAAAAAGTGTTGATTTACTTTTTTCTTCATTACATATGTGTTCTAAGGTATAAGTTTCAACATCTCTATGTTTTACTTGTATATTTTTCATATATTCTACAAGTTTTTTCTTATCGAATCCATTTTTTACATATCCATGAGGACATACTATTTCATAAAGATACTTATCCATTTAATTCTTTACACTTAAAGTAAAACTCTTCAAATTCAGGGAAAGTTTTTACAAAATTAGTACCTCTTCTTTCATCGTGAGCATTAAAAAACCTATAGAAGTTTTTTCGATTTGTATTTAATTGTTTTTCATCTTGAGGTGCAGTCATCCAATCATAAAGTCTTGTCAGTTTACCAATTTCAACATCAGTATATCCATAAGATACTCCTTGTTTATTTAAATCTTGATGAAATACTTCTTTATATTCCTTTGCAAGTTCACCTTGAGCTTTAACCAAAGGTGCAAACTCTTCAGTTGGTAAAACTTGTATTGTTTGATGTAAAGGATGTCTTAAATAAGATGCATCTAAAAATACTGATGATACCCAATCCCTATCAGTTGAACCAAACTCCTTTTTAAAGTCATAAACATTTTTTATAAGAGTTGGATATGAAGGAACAGAAAGTGCATTGTATGTGCTCATAATACCAATACTTACCGTTGGACATTTTGATAAAATTTTGTGTACATTTGACCAGAATCTATTAAATTCTAAACCATGTCTACCATATTCAGCTTGTTTACCCCAACCATCTACTGAAGTAAAGATTACAAACTCTTCAACTCTTTGTTCTCCTCTAATCCTATTTATTTTTTCAATAAGTTTATCAATCAATCTATCTTCTGCTCCTAAGTTGGTGTTAATAGATAATTTTAACATTCTGTTTGGTTCATCTGTAGTCTCAATATAATCTAAAACTTTCCAAACATCTTTTGATAATAAAGGTTCTCCACCAGTCATTCTAAATGTATGTAAGTTTTGATAAAGGTCTGGCCACCACTTCCAAAATGCTTCTACATAAGGATTATACTCATTATGTTTTATTGGCATCTGTCCACTATCTCTCATCCATTCAATACCATTAAAACCATCAGTAGTTGGATATGGTCCATGTTTTTCTGATTCTATTACCCACTGTGAAGAAAAACTTGGTCCACAATAAGAACATTTGAAATTACAAATATTTGAAAATGATACTTCAACATATTTAGGAAAATAATCTGCGTTCCATGGTGTATCGACTATTTCTTTATAGAAGGGTCTTGACCAACTTTCAGATGATTTATATATTCTATCGGAGTATTCATTTGAATTATCTTCTACATTCCAACAATAATCACACTCAGCTGGTCTTTTACCAGTCAACATTTCTCTTCTTCTTCTTTTCTTGTATAAAGTGTTATGAAGTGCAGATGGATTTCGTTTAACTTCATGTACAGGTATTGGATGTGTGTTTGGATGGTGACAAGAATGATTTCTACCAGTATGTAGATGTATCGTAACTTGTGTCCATTTAGCTAAACACATTCCACAACCTACTTTGTCTAATCTTTTTTTGTTAGCCTCGTAAAATGGGTTTGAATCGTTTATTTTTGCTTCCGCCATAGTTTAATCTATATTAATATATATCAAAATTTAACATTTATCATCTTTGCATTAGGTCCTAAATCTTCAATACTAACTAATTCATATTTTAATTGCTTAATACCATCTGATTTGTAATCCCAAGTACCTTGTTGCATCTGTAAAACATATCTTCTTTCATTTTTTGCGGTAGTTTCTCCTTTTGCCCATCTATCTTGACCTTTTTCATCTTTTATTAGTCCTTCATCTTTATGAGGTAAACAAAACATCCTACCAGGTCTACGATGTGGTATGGGTGCATGTGATATTTTAATGTCCTCTTCACCATATTCAGTTAAATAAGATATACCATCGTAGTCATTATCAGATAAGTCTTTAGCTTTACCATCTTTAAACTCATAATGTAGTTGTAAATTTTCTTTTGGTGTTTCGTTTACTAAGTTTTTTATTTCATCTTTACTTAATACTCTATTCCACAACATTACTTTAGAAATGTCTCCTTTAAAGTAACTATTAGGTTCATTTTCAGATACCGAGGTTGTGTGACCAATAGTAAATGGTGTTGAACCATATCTTTTTAAATTTCCTTCGTAAGAGAGTGGAGAATGAGTTCCATGTCCATGTCTTGCATCTGATTCTTTACCATTTAAGTAAAAATGTATTCTATTATTTTCAGTATCAACTGATAATGTAATCCAACTCCAATAATTTTCATATCTTTTCATCCATTGATATAGAGCTTCTTTTTTATGATTCCATAAAAGAGCAGTAAAAGCTCTACTATTGTTATATGACAATCCCCAATCATAACCAGCTCTTCTAATTATTGGATATTCACAAA
>CEON01011954.1_pt1 | contig 14209 bp, 17 predicted proteins | sample 530291 | NCBI WGS metagenome assembly CEON01 (sample SAMEA2619888, study PRJEB7988) | marine metagenome | biome: marine biome (ENVO:00000447); feature: surface water layer (ENVO:00002042); material: "saline water (ENVO:00002010), including plankton (ENVO:xxxxxxxx)" | depth 5 m
GAGACACAACGAATCAGATTGTATGAGGGTAATGGAAGATTGGTGGACAGAAATAAAATATGGGAGTAAAAGAGACCAGTTAAGTTTTAATTATGTAGCTTGGAAAAATAATCTAAAGTTTAATTATATAGATGGTGACTCAAGAAACAACGATTATTTTATCAGAGATACTAAACCACATAAGGGTAAAAAATGAGAAAAAAAATAGCTATAGTAGGTCATGGTTATGTTGGTAAAGCGATGAGTAAGTTCTTTGAATCACATTACGACTTGGTAATCTATGACCCGCCAGCAGGTTATGAAGTTTCAAAAGAAGAGGTCAACAGTTGTTATGCAACTTTTGTTTGTGTTCCTACTCCGAGAAATGACGATGGTAGTTGTGATACTTCGCTCGTTGATGAAGTTGTTAGTTGGATTGAAACAGATTTGATAGTTATAAAATCAACCATATCAGTTGGAACGACCGATAGATTAATTGAAAAATATAATAAAAGGATAGTATTTTCACCTGAGTATGCTGGTGAATCAACCTATTGGAGTCCTTATTTATTTCATACCGATATGAAAGAGACTCCTTTTTTTACTTTTGGTGGAGATAGAAAAGTTTGTAGTGATGCGATAGACTTAATTTTACCTGTGGTTGGGCCGTGTAAACAATATAATATAAGTGATGCAAAGACAGCAGAGATGGCTAAGTACATGGAGAATGCATTTTATGCAACTAAGGTAGCTTTTTGTAATGAGTTGTATGATATATGTGAGTCGGCTAATGTGGATTGGAATGAAGCTAGAGAATTATGGTTATCAGACCCAAGAATAAATCCTATGCATACGGCGGTATTCAAAGACAATAGGGGTTTTGGAGGTAAGTGTTTACCTAAAGATACTAGCGCCTTAGTTAGCATGGCAGATGAGTTCGGTGTTCAATCGGATTTACTTAAAGGTGTATTGAGTTCAAATGAAAAGGTGAGAAATAAATGAAAAAGAATGTGGTGTTAATGCCATGGATTGAACGCGAACATGCGATTGGAACGAGTGGTATAGGAAAATCAGATAGGACAAGGGGTTACGAATATGGTATGAATTCTTGGAAAAAATGGTGTGACAAAAACGATGTAGAGTTTTTTCTAATGGATGAGTTATTAATGCCTGAAACTGACATGGTTATAACATGGCAAAGATGGTATGTTTTAGAAATACTCAAAAATAATGAGATAGATTACGACCAAGTTTTATTAGTTGACGCTGATTGTATAGTCCATCCGAATTGTCCAAACTTTTTTGAATTGACCGATAATAAATTTTCAACCTCATTTTGTAATGGTGATTTTGAGTGGGTGAACAGAAGCATAAAAGGATATTCTCAAAAGTTTTTTGATACGGATTACTTAATGATGGCTTCTGATTTTTTCCAAACTGGTTTTGTAATACTTAATAAATCTCATGAGGAATTTTTAGAAAAGGTAATAAAGTTTTATTGGGATAATCAGATTGATATTATAGAATCTTATGACACTATAAGAACTGGTAGTGACCAAGCTTTAATCAATTTATTAACAAAGAAACATAACGTTGACGTGAAATTCTTACCTAATAAATTTTCAATCATAGATATGGGACGAAAGAATCTATTGTATACAGATGAGAGATGTTGGTGGCAGGATGATTTATCAAATTTATATAACACAAGCTATATATATCAATTTAACGCTATAGCGCAAAATACTTTAAATAGAGATAGAAATTATTGGATGGAAAGAATTTATAAAGAGTTATATGATAAATGAGAGGTGATAAATGAAATATAGTGTTTTTACAGTTTTAAATTCAGCTTACATGAAATTTGGTAAGATTTGGATAAATTCATTTTATGATAAAATAGATATTAGTAATATAAAAAAAATTTATATTGGTGATACAGGTCTTAATAGTGATGATAAAAATTATTTAAGAAAATTTAATAAAGTTGAAATTTTAGAGACAAATGTTTCTGATAAAAATTCAGAGTTTAAAATGTGGGATGGTAAATGGCATAATAGCGTATCACAAAAGACTAAAATATTCCGAAAATTGGTTCGTACACGTGATTTACCGATAGTAATGTTAGATGCAGATTTATTATTTTTGAAAGATTTCAGCTCTCTTATCGACCTCAATCATGATATACAAATATGCTTTAGAAATCATTCAAGGAGAGAGAGACCTCACTCGATGGATTATTTGGCATCTTATGTTTCAGTAAATAACAAAAAATCATTGAAGTTTTTAGATACGTGGATAGAAATGATTGAAAATGAAAAGACTGTAGAAATTAATGGAAACTTAATACAAGCTAAAGAGACTCCTTGCTTATGTAAAACTGTAGAAATTTTTAAAGACAAAAATATTAATCTGAATATTGGAGATGTAGCTGAAGACATAGTATCTGTCTATGATGCACCTGAGATACTGCCAAATATAAGTATGATAATTCATTTCAAGGGTGCTGGTGTAAATGTTTTTTCAAACAACATAGATGAAGCTTATAAAAATAAAGTTATAGATAAGGGTTGGGGTGAATATATTAATGAAAAAGGTTATTTAAATTAATGTGTAGTTTTTTATTTACAAACAAAAAAGTTACGGATGTTGGATATGCCAATTTTTATCAGAAATTTAGAGGACCAGATGATACTAATATAGTGCAAGACACAGAAAATGGTTTTACGTTTGTTCACAATTTGTTGAGTATAACAGGTGACAAAACTAATCAACCTTTTTCAAAGGATGATGTTGTTTGTATGTTTAATGGTGAAATATATAATCATTTGGATTTTGGAGATTACAAAACCGATGGTGAGTGTCTAATAGATTTATACTTAGAGTTTGGGGATTCATTTACAACAAAGCTAGATGGTGAATTTGCCATAGTATTATTTGATTATAGAAAAGGTAAATTATTATTAAGCACAGATGTTTTCGCTACTAAACCAATTTGGGTTAGTTTTACAAATAACCTATTTGGTGTTTCCTCATACTACAGTGCTTTGAATAGATTAGATTTTGGTGAGATAAAAAAAATTAAAGCCAATACCACAGAGGTTTATTCTTTCAATAATTTTAATTTAATCAACAAATTTGAAATAAAAAAATTTGATTTAAATCAACACAAACATTCTTATCAAGATTGGATTTTAGCTTTCGAAAAATCAATAGCAAAAAGAACTCAAAATACAAGAGAGAAAATTTATATAGGTTTGAGTAGTGGATATGATAGTGGAGCTATAGCAAAAGAACTAAACATGCAAAATGTAACGTTTAAGGCTTTTAGTATTATTGGAAAAGAAAATGAAGATATTATACGAGAAAGATGTAGCCTATTAAAAGACACAGAGATAATAAGACTCGACGATAAACAATATAGTGAAACAAAAACTTTTCTTAGTAAATATTGTGAGGATTATAATCATAATAATTATAGAGTCTTAGATGATAAAGCTTGTCAAGGTCTTGGATATATTTCATCGTTAGCTCAAAAAGAAAATTATAAAATTTATTTTTCAGGTCAAGGTGCAGATGAGATAATAAGTGATTATGGATGGGGTGGTTCAAAAATTTATCCGCACAGTCAATTCGGTGGGTTATTCCCAAACAACTTAAAAGAATTATTTCCTTGGAATAGTTTTTATAATGGAACCCAAACTGATTATATTAACAAAGAAGAATGTGTAGCTGGTTGTTATGGTATGGAAACTCGCTATCCATTTTTGGATGTAGAATTAGTCCAAGAATTTTTATGGTTGACAGCAGACTTAAAAAATAAAAGTTATAAATCATGTTTAAAAGAATATTTATCTTTTAAAGACTTTCCGTTTGACGAAAATGCAAAATGTGGTTTTAATCCAATAAGCACATCATATCAACCGATAAAACTTAGGAGTTAAATGAATATATTATTAACAGGCTCAAATGGTTTCATAGGAAAAAATATCCATAAAAAATTACAGGATGAAAATGTGTTTTGTTTAGAAAAAGGATTTATGGATGAAAAAGATTGGTTGGTTGATTTAGAAAAATACGTTGATGATTCTGATGCTATTCTTCATGTAGGGGCGATATCCGATACGATGTTAAAAGACCCAAATGAAATGTTAAAGTACAACTACGTATTTAGTAAACATCTTTTTGATTTAGCAGAAAAACATAATAAAAAAGTAATATATTCATCATCAGCTGCGAATAAAGGTCAAACAGGTAATCCGTCAAATATTTATGGTTGGTCTAAATTTATTACTGAACAATATGGATTAGCCAAAGTCAAAAACTTTTATGCCTTAAGATATTTTAATGTCTATGGGCCTGGCGAAGAACATAAAGGTAAAATGGCATCGGTCGCATATCAAGCTTGGAAAATAGGTTCATTTAATTTATTCCCAAAAAAGCCAGAGAGAGATTTTGTTTTTATAGATGATGTTGTTGATGCGACATTATATCCCTTATTCAATGATGTCGAACGTGGAGTCTACGAGGTTGGTAGTGGTCGTGCCCATACCTTTGAGGATGTTCTAAATTTAATGGAAATACCATTTACATACAAAAATGAGAAAGAAATTCCATCTGGTTATCAATTCTTTACCTTATCGCAACCGTTACTTTATATTAGGGGTTGGGAACCAAAAACTAATTTAAAAAATGGTATTAAAAAATATAAAAAGTATTTAAATGGAAATATGTAGACATTTTAAAGGTGATAGACCTTGTGAGTATTATTGGATAAACGGTTGTATAAATTGTAATGAAAGTGAAAATTATAATCCTTACAAAGAAAGAATACTGATAATTAAATTGGACGCTCTTGGTGATGTCGTCCGTAGTACCGCACTAGCAGAGGGAATAAAGAAAAAATATCCTGACTCCCAATTAACATGGATAACCCAACCACAAGCGAAGTTTTTTCTTGAGGGTAATAAACACATTGATAAGATTATGGAGTACAATTCAGAGTCCGTTCGAATATTACAATATCAAAAATTTGATATTCTAATTAATTTAGATAAAGACCCGAAAGCTACTTCAATGGCTATGGCTTTCAAAGCAGATGAATATAGAGGTTATGGTTTACATGAAGAGGGTTATCCAATGCCTTTAAACAAAGGTGCGGTCTATCATTATGATATGTGTCTTGATAATTGGGGAGCGAAAACTAAAAACGAATTAAGTTATCAAGAGCTAATTTTCATGATTAGTGAGGTGGATTATAATAATGAAAAACCTTATATCTATTTAGATGAAAATGAAAATAAAAAATTTAAAGATAACTTTTTTTCACGATATAAAATTTCAAATAAAAATAAAATATTTCTATTGAATACAGGTTGTGGGCCGGTTTATCCTCACAAAAAATGGACAAAGGATGGATATATAAAATTAGTAAATGAATTATTGAAAGATAAAAATAATATAATAATACTAGCAGGTTCTAAATCAGAGAAAGAAAGAAATGATAAGATAAATAAAAGCACCAACTCAAACAGAATAATTGACACAACCATGATGTATTCAATAGAAAAATTTTGTAATTTAATTGATTTATCAGACATAGTTATTACTGGTGATACAGTAGCTTTACACATAGCAATATCACGACAGAAAAAAATAGTTAGTTTCTTTGGCCCAACACCTCATCAAGAAATAAATCTTTTTGGATTAGGAAACAAGTTAGTTAGAAAAGAATTAGACTGTTTGAATTGTTACGACCAGTTTCCATGTCCTTATAATGGTAAATGTATGAGTTTAATTTCACATAAAGATGTTTTAAAAAGTATAAAGGAGTTATTATGAACGTTGAGATTATTTTTGCTGAATTTGGTGGAAGAGGTTCCGCTAATCAAAATTGGGTAAATGATATTGGTAGATTAGACCCTACATATAGTAGTGTGAGAAAATATTTTCCAGAGGCGAAAATAGTTTGTTATACCGATAATGAATCGATTGTTGACGGTTATTATGATGTTGAACTCAGACTCATTGATTCTGATAGTACACCCTTTGATAAAGATTATAGGGAGGGCAGTGGAAAGTTAAAATGGGGATATCATTGTTGTGATTATTATCAGATAAAGGGCCTTTTAGAATCCAAAGCAGACATCGCTATCTCCGTTGATTCAGATTTAATGTTTGTGTCTGAGGATGTTAGAACCATAGTACCAATTGTAAAAAATTTTGGTATTTGTGTTCCGGCTAATGTTCGTCAATTAGTAAAAGTTGATGGAATTTATACTAGAGGCAATGATGGTGATTACCGTTTAGATGAGGATGAAACAAAAGGAAATCTTCTAACATATGATTTATGGTGGGCAGGATTCAATCCAAAAAATGAAAGAGCTAGAAAATATTTAGAAGAGTTCAGTAGATTGATGGAGACAAATCCAAAGAGAGCTCCATTACAAATGAGTAGAGCTGCTTGGAACACAGGTGTTTATCCCTATTCGATGCCGGTTCAATTTGGTGTTGGGGCTGGACACGAGGGATGTGGTAATGAAATTATTTTACACGTTGGTCACACCAATATTCAAGATTATTATTTAGAAAAAAGAATTTGATAGGAGAAAAAATGAAAATTTATTGTTTGTTATTTGATACGTTTCCAAGACATCCTGAAATGGAAAATTTATTTAAAACTAAAAATTTACATTATGGTGATTATCTTTGTCAAACTTGCACGGTCACGACTCTTGTTTCTATGTTCGCTGGTAAGACTCCATCTGAAATGCGTTCCACAGGTATAGGACACTCACATACCTATGCATTATTATCCAAAGAGGAACAGAAAGAATGGGATAAAAAAATTATATTTAATATGCTGCCGGATGATTGGAAAATTCATCTTCACGCTATGCCAAGAACAAGAGGTGACGATAATTCAATTCCCACTTGTTGGCCTATGTATTCAAATCCTAACACGACTCCAGGTTTGAGAGATTGTAAATTATTACCTGATGATATCTGTGGTAGGGACAGAGACTTCATATTCTATGATTATCAAGAAGGGGATGATGAAAAAAACTTTATAAAAAAAATGCAAGATTTACCATCAGATGAAAATCATTTTATAGTTTTAAAGTATAATCATTATCATGATATGGAAAGAGGTAAACATGATGATGTTTTTGCTCTATTTAAAAATATTATTAATCAAATTGATTTTGAAGAGGAAAATTCATTGTTTTGGTTATTTGCAGACCATGGTGAGCCAGAGGGTATAAATGAATTTCACTCACCACCAGATTCATGGTTGAGTTGGGTTAGTGTAACTGATAACATCACTAATCAAAAAATTACAAAAAATAAGATATCTTCGCTAGACTTTAAAAATACAATTTTAAATAGAATTTTTAATAAAAATTTACCAAATGATGTATTATCAGAATTAGACATGGATAGAATTTATGTAACAGAGGATAGCAGAGGTAAAATTAATGAATATCATTGTACAACCGCATCCGCCGTAAAATGTTTAGATGATAAAAAATACAAGCAATATACCATACATAATGCAGGAGCACCACATAAAAATTATGATAATATAAAGGAAATATCGAGGATTTATGATGGTGGTAAATATGGTACATCAGGTTATATGGGTATTACAAATCGAGAGGCGGAAATAGTTAATACTCATGAAGACTTAAAAAGTCATCTGAAAAACGGTATATGGAAATGGTATTTTAATAATGACTAATAAAGTTTATGTTGGTATGTGTGCCGATTTAATTCATCATGGTCATTTAAATATTATAAAAGAGGCTAGTAAGTATGGAGAGGTCATCATAGGATTATTGACAGACTCAGCTATAGCTAGTTACAAAAGGTTGCCTGCTTTGAATTATAATGAAAGGAAAATTGTTGTTGAAAATTTACGTGGTGTTTCGAAAGTAATACCTCAAGAAACATTAGATTACATTCCGAATTTAGAAAAAATAAAACCTGATTATGTAGTCCACGGAGACGATTGGAAAGAGGGCGTACAAAAACAAGTAAGACAGCAGATTATCAATAAATTATCGGAATGGGGAGGTAAAGTGATTGATGTGCCTTATACAAAAGGGGTTTCATCAACAAAGTTACACAACCACTTGAAAGAAATTGGTACGACGCCTGATATAAGAAGAAAAATGTTAACACGATTAATAAATTCAAAACCCATAGTACGTGTTTTGGAAGCCCATAATGGTTTAAGTAGTTTGATAGTTGAAAAAACAAAAGTTGGAAACGATGAATTTGATGCCATGTGGCTAAGTAGTTTGACACATTCTTTATCTAAGGGAAAACCTGATAATCAGTATGTAGATATAACGACAGTAAGTCAAACATTAAGTGAGATATTTGACGTTACTACAAAACCTATGATTGTAGATTTAGATAATGGTGGAATGATTGAGCACTTTAAACATACAGTTAGAACTCTTGAAAGAATGGGTGTATCTGCTGTCATAATAGAGGATAAGATAGGAACAAAACGAAATTCTTTATTTACTGACACCTCTAATCAAACTCAAGATGAGCCAGATAAATTTTCTACTAAAATATCAGAGGGTAAAAAATCTTTGGTTACGAAAGACTTTATGATAATAGCCAGAATAGAAAGTTTTATTTTAGGAAAAGATGTTGATGATGCTATTCATAGAGCAAAGACTTACATCGATAGTGGTGCTGATGGTATTATGATTCATAGTAAAACTAATGATTTTAGTCAGATACTAAGTTTCTGTGATAAATTCAAGGATGTTAAGAAAAAAGTTCCTTTGGTGGTTGTCCCATCTACTTATAATAAAGTAAAAGAAGAGGAACTAATAAAAGCGGGTGTGGACATAGTGATTTACGCTAATCATTTATTAAGAAGTTCTTATCCAGCTATGGTGAACACAGCTAAATCAATATTACATAACAAAAGATGTTACGAGGCAAGTGTAGGTTGTCTACCAATAAAAAAGGTTTTAGAGTTAATCCCAAATGAATAAATTAAATGATATACTAAATAATTATGATTTTTTCACAGGTGTACCCGATAGTGGACTGAAACATTTTATTTTTAGTATAGAGGATAAAAAACATATACCTGCAACTAATGAAGGACAGGCGATTGGTATTGCAGTTGGTGCTGAGTTAGCCGGTAAAAAGAGTTGTGTTTACTTACAAAATTCAGGTTTAGGAAATATAATAAACCCCTTAACAAGTCTATGTATACCTCATGGTATTTATCCATTTTTAGTTATTGGACATCGACATACATTACCTCAACATAAAGTTATGGGAGAGGTTGATGAGGACATTTTAAAATTAATAGGATATGAAAATTATATAATTATCAGAGGTGATAATAATGTTAAGTAGGCAGGATGTAATCAAGGATATATTTCATTGGCATGGTCAAGATTCTATTTACGTTACTAACACAGGTTTTATATCAAGAGATGTTTATAATTTATTTCCTAATAATAAAAATATTTTTTATATGCAAGGTAGCATGGGATTGGCACCATGTATTGGTTTGGGAATAGCAGCTAACTCTCAAAAAGATGTGGTGGTCATCAGCGGTGACGCATCTTTATTGATGCACTTAGGAATAACACATACGATAAAAGAACAAAACTTAAAAAATCTTTTTGTGTATGTTTTAGATAATGGTTGTCATGAATCAGTCGGTGGATTTCCTAGTCCTAAGTTGAATGAGGAATATTATGGAATTGACAAGATTTATAGAATCAATAATGATGGTAAAAAAAATAGAGTTGGTTTGGATTGCTTAGTAAATACAAAACAGATAAAGGAATTATTATGAGCTTATTGGTTTGCTCTGATTCTACAAAAGATTTTTTACAAGGGTTCGATAGAAAGAAAATTATCAGTTCGGCACCCGATAAATCAATCTTAGACGAAATGGGTTCGGAGGAATCGGTTGTTGCTATCGGTGGTGGAGCTGTAATTGACACTGCAAAGATAATATGTAAGAATCCGATAATATGTTATCCAACCACCGCATCAGGTGCATCAGAGACATCTTGGTCTGTATATTGGGATGGAAGTAATAAGATAAGTCTAAAAAGATTCAAACCAAAAAAGGTTGAAATAAATTCTGATTATGCTGATTTACCAAGGAAAGTTAGAAGGGATACAACATTTGATGTAATTAGTCATTTTTTAGATAGTCTAACTTCAATCAAAAGAAATGAAGAAAGTGAAAATTATTGCTCAGAGGGGTTAAAGTTACTTAAGGAGAACAAAACAATTTCAAATCTATTAGAAGCAGGTAGACTCGGTGGTAAAGCCATAGAAATTACAGGCACGAATTTGTTACATTCCTTATCATATCCACTGACGGGTTACTATGGAATACCACATGGTGAAGCACTTGGATTCTTTTTACCGAAAGTTTCTAAGTTTATGGGATTTGACGTTGATGATTTAATTAAGGATTATGAGGTAAATTTAGATGTAGATATTGACTTTATAATTGATGAGGCTTTAAAATATGATAAGATACACGAAGCTAATATATTTATAAATAAATCAATCTTAAGGGATGTGTTATGAGTAAAGTAGCGGTTATAGTTGAAACAAGAGAGCATAAAGCTCTACCATTTGTTTTAAAAAATGTAATGTCTGTTTTACCTGATGAATGGGAATTACAAATTTTCCATGGATTATCAAATCGAGATTATGTAATTGAATCCACACGTGGATTGAACAGACAAATACATTTCAGTAATTTACAAATTGATAGTATTAGTGCAGTAGACTCAAGCTTAGAAATAATGTTAACAAATAATTTTTGGAATCAAGTGGTCGGAGAGACAGTTTTATATTTTGAATGTGACACAATGTTATGTGCAAATTCAGAGATGAGTGTGGAGGATTTTGAACATTTTGATTATATTGGTGGTTATTGGGGTAACACTTTAGGTGTTTTACATAACAAATACGATAGAGTAATGAATGGTGGACTATCAATTAGAAAAAAAAGTTTCATGTTAGATATAATAAATAATAAACTTGAGAGTTATCTAAAAAATGGGGGAAATTCGTGTGAGGATTATTTTGTATCTGCCATGACAATTAATAGACCAACTTATCAACAAGTTTTATCTTTTTCGATAGATAATGGCTATATGTACCCTTTAAACAATAAGGCACCTTTTGGTCTACATGCGCCTTGGGGAAAGGTTAAAAGTAAAGGACACGGAATGTATTATGAACAGATTAAAAGGGTTTGTCCTGAGGTAAAAGAATTGGAAAGATTAAATGGCTTATAAGAACGGTGAAACAATGAGACTTGAAGAAGTCAGAGACCTTGGTATTGAACCAAAAGCTATCTTAGATATCGGAGCTCACAGTGGTCAATTTCATGGTTGGTCAAAAAGAGTTTGGCCGGATATCGGTGTTTTCATGATAGAGGCTAATCCATTACATAAGGACACGTTAGATAGATTAGCAAACGAAAATGGAGATTCGTATTTGATTGCAGCGTTAGGAGATGTGGTTAGAGAGGTTACTTTTTATACAAGAAGTGATAAACCTCATACAGAGGGTAATTCATATTACAAAGAAAATAACTTTTGGGACATACCACAATTAGTACAAGAAAGTAAAGTCACGTTGAAAAAATTAGATGATATTTTTGAGGATGGTGCTGTATTTGATTTAATCAAGGTGGACACACAAGGTTCAGAGTTGGATATTTTAAAAGGTGGTAAAAATTTGGTTAGTAAGGCATCGGCGATAATATTAGAAGTATCTTATATAGAATATAATGAAGGTGCTCCTAATCAACAAGAGACACTTGATTACATGAAAAAAATTGGATTTGAGGAAAAGATGTCGATAGGTGAACACTATAATGGTGAACAAATAGTGCAAAAAGATTTATTATTTTTAAAAATTGGAGACAAATAAAAATGAAAAAAGAGTTTTTAGATTTGGGTAGACAACCAATCGCAAACAAATTTTTGAAAAAAGAAGAATTTGATAATGAGTTTCTTTTTGATTTAAAAGTTGTTTTTGATGAGGAAACTAAGTTAGTGTCCCTAAAAGATTTTGTAAAACCTGAATTAATGTTTAATGAGGATTATACTTACAATACATCTTTATCAACACCTATGGTAAAACATTTTAAGGAAACCGCTGAAAGTTTAGTTAATTTTAGAAAAAAATTAAGATATGAAACTGATAACGTATTAGAGATTGGTTCGAATGATGGGCCATTTATTACAAATTTTGATAAGTCTTCAGCGTATTGTGTTGAACCATGTACAAACTTTGCTTTGAAAACAGCACATAAAGGATACAATACCTACACAGATTTTTGGACTAAAGAATTGGCTAAAAAAATAGTTGGCTGGCATGGTAAAATGGATTTAGTGTATTCAGCTAATTGTATATGTCACGTTCAAGATTTAGATGATTGTTTTTCTGCCGTAGCTGAAGTTTTAGATGAAAAGGGTATGTTTGTTTTTGAAGACCCATCATTAATTGAGATGTTAAAACGTGGTTCGTATGACCAAATTTATGATGAACACGCTCATGTATTTTCCGTGACGGCGCTTCAAAACATACTACAAAGAAACGGACTAACTATTTTTAAGGTAGAACCATTATCAGTTCATGGTGGTTCAAATAGAATTTATGCAAGACATTTAAATATTAATTCAGATATGTTTGACTTAGATGGGTATGTTAGTAGTTTACTAAGATATGAGAATGATTTTGGTGTAAATGAGATTGATGTATATAATAAATTCTCTGATAGGGTGCAAAAATCAAAAGATAGATTAGTGGGATTACTTAATGATATAAGTAATGATGGAAAGCATGTTATTAGTTTAGGTGCTACATCTAAATCAACAACCGTGTTTAATTATTGTGGAATAAATACAAATTTAATTGACGTGATATCTGATACCACCCCATCCAAACAAGGTTTGTATTCACCAGGTGCTCATATACCAGTTGTAAGTAGGGAAAGTATTGATATTAATGATTACGACTATGCATTTTTAGGAGCTTGGAACTTCGCCGATTTGATTAAAAAGAATGAAATCGAGTTTGTAAAAAATGGTGGTGAGTTTATTAGTCATCTAACAGAGGGTTATTAAATTGATAGATATAAATGATGTAAAAAAATTTAATCTTAGAACGTTTATAGAACCTGATGGACGATTAACACCAATAGAATTTGGTTCCGACATACCTTTCAGAGCAAAAAGGATTTTTTATGTCTATGGTGTAGAGGGGCAAAATGATAGAGGAAAACATTCTCATCACAAAACCAAGCAGGTTTTAATATGCCTTTATGGTAAAGTAGATGTGATTTGTGATGATGGTAGGAATAAAAGAACAATTACGCTAAATAATGCTGACGAGGCGTTATATATACCCGAAATGATATGGGACGAACAAATATATCATGATAAAAAAACTTTATTGTTGGTTATTGCTAACACTAATTATAATAAAGATGATTATATTGAGAACTATGAAGAATTTCTAAAGCTAAGAGGAATATCATGAAACAAAAACCATTTCCACACATCTCAATACCAAACTTTGTAGAAAACGAAGCTTTTGTCAGAGCTGCAGCCGAAAGTTTTGAACACTTAAATGATTGGGTTGAATATGGTGGAGGTGGAGATGGACAGATTCAGTATTGTTCAAAGTTGGGTAGAGAAAAGTACCCACCGGCAGCTCTTAAAGTTTTAGATTATATCTGTGAAAACTTTGACCCAAATGATTATTTTTATGAACAACTAAAATGTTTTCCAGATTACGAATTTTATGGTGGTGGTATGATGAACACACCGAATAGAAATGATGAGGGTGGATACTTAGGAATGCACGTTGATGCTAGTCATCACGGAATAAATGAAAATTGGGTTAGATGTTATAGTGCTATACTTTGTATCTCTGAGGATTATGATGAGTCATTTGATTTACATCTTTTTGATGGTGATTCAAGTAGGGGTAAGCTTAAATACGAGTTTAACACATTAAACGTTTTTAGATGTTCCGCTAACTCATGGCATGGATTACCTGAAATTACTAAGGGTTTAGACAGAAAAGCATTAGGTGTGGTGTATTGGAGAGTATCAGAAGACAATAGCGCACCAAGAGTGAAGGCAAAATTTTATAATCAATTGGAGTTATTTGAATGAAAAAAATAATGGTTACAGGTGGT
>CEON01063004.1_pt1 | contig 14165 bp, 22 predicted proteins | sample 530291 | NCBI WGS metagenome assembly CEON01 (sample SAMEA2619888, study PRJEB7988) | marine metagenome | biome: marine biome (ENVO:00000447); feature: surface water layer (ENVO:00002042); material: "saline water (ENVO:00002010), including plankton (ENVO:xxxxxxxx)" | depth 5 m
GTCGCATGGGATGAATCAACGCTCAATGTCACTTCTGCGGCATCTGAGAGATGAAGTGAAGTGCCGGGGCTTGTAGTGCCTATTCCCAATCTAGCCGCGCCGCCTAGAATCAAGTCGTCTTGAGACTCGTCCCATAGCATATACGAACCAGAGGTAGCACCGAAGAACTTCACATCGTGACCTGTGTCATCGACCCCGACTGTCAAGGTTCCAGTTACCTGAAGGGCAGACCCATCGAAGGTGAGGTTGGCCTCTCCGTCTAGTTCAGAAGTCGTCGAACCGACGGTGGTAAGCCTGTTTTCCGCGAAGTTGTTGACGGCAGTCACACCAGAGGAACTCACAGAAGCGAAACTAGCCCACTCAAGGGTCGTTCCACCCCCTGTGGGTATCCTCAGAACGTCTCCGTTGTCACCTAGCGTTGCAGGTAGGGTAAATGTGCTTAACGTCACCGTTCCGCTATTTACAATTAGTCCGTTCTTAATCCTAAATTCATTTGCCATACGAGGTTCACTTTCCCTCCCGTACTAAAGTTCGTCTTGCTTTCCTTAACCAACTCCATTACTTCAAAAACGTCACTGCGTAGTAAAAATCGTCATTGTCATCACCGTCGACGTTAACCGAGACGGTTCCATCGGACGCTATCGTTGCTGAGAACGTAGCAATTTCCGTTGACCCATCGCTATACAGAATGCTGTAATTTGAAAAGTTCAATTCATCCGTACCAGTCGTGTCAGCACAGATTAGCATCTTGTTGGCTTGATGTAGCGTGTTCTCTTGGTTTATGGTGTGGATTGTCACTTCGGCTACTCCGAAAGCCGCTCCGTCGTAGGTGAACAGTACCCCTGCGGAGTTAGAGGAAGCCTTGACGTAGCCGAATTGGACTTGCCCTAGTGCGGTGCCATTGGACTTGTAGTTGACTATCACTGGTTGCTTCTCGTTATCGACGTTGGACGTATCCGGCCCAGTTGGGTCTTTCGTCTCAAACGTGAACGAACTGCTGGTATCACCCGCATCGGTATCGACGAAGAAGTAAATGTTCCTATCAGCCCTTAACTCCATGTCCTTGTCTGCGGCGGAGGTTATTCGCATTACCCCAGCACTGTGGGTTATGCTACCGAAGTCAACTGAAGCGTCTTTGAAGAGTATATCAGTCCCATCGGTGTTGAAGATTATGTCTCCGTCAACGTCGAAGGTAAGGTGTGCTAATTCACCATCGGAATCGTTAGTGGAAATCGTGGTGACTCCGTCAGCCGCTACTTGTAGCCTAGCGTAGTTATTATCATCGTAAAGCCAGTGGAAGTCTATGTCGTCATTCGATGGCGTAAGTACTTGCGATGACTCGGAAACGATGTTAGCAACGCTCCATCCTTGGTGGGACTCATCCCAAAAAAAGGCTGACTTACGAGCCTGTGACCCATCGTGATAGTTGGCAATCATACCGAAGTCAATCGCGGTATCGCTAGAGGGAACCGAGCCATCAACAAGACCCAACTCAATGATAGCGTCTTCGACCAATAGGCTAGTCGAGTTGATTTGCGTCTGCGTACCTTGGACGATTAAGTCACCGACGACTGTCGTAGTCGAAGTGGTTCCCGCACCGAGGGTGACGTTAACCACACCGTCACCAGTCGTTCCTTGGACTACTAGACCTGTGGTCATGTTACCTGCATAGGTCGCAACTTGCATCGTCAAGCGACCCTTTTCTTGGGTATGTGTGGCATCTAGCACGTCAGCGAAAATCTTAGCGTAATCCTGTGCCTCGGGTGTCCCATCATCAAGCCCTGAGAAGAGGAAAGTCCCTAGAACGTCGTTGTCTGCGGCATCTGCTCCCCTATTGACGTTGAAAGTTATCTGACCGCCAGTAGCATCGTTGGCGGTGTTCTCAATCAAGAATACTGGTTTGCTTGCCGCCGCACTTGATAGTTTCATCCCACCTCCGGAAGTAGCGTCATCGTGTATTCGCAATACCTCGGTGTCAGCGTGAGTCTTGAATACGAAATCCTTCCCATCGACCTTCTGTTGTATGACGGCATCACCGGAGTTCGCATTTAGCATGTGGACGATACCACCGTTGCCGAATTGCAACTGTATCGAAGAGTGACCATCCACTATCGTGTGGCCCGCTTGGGAGTCGATGGTTACGTTACCGCTACTAGTGACTAGGTTAGAGGCCGAGTCACCAGCCGCTATGTTGTCGGCGAATACGGTAGTGGTGATGTCACCAGTCACCGCTAGGTCGCCGCCTACGGTTAAGTTCCCCGTAGTCGCAACGTGACCGCCAGCCGCGAGGTTGATTGCGGCGGTCGATGATGAGGATGTGGCAATTTGAAGTTGGCCGCTGTTGTTGGTGAACCTTCCGAATTCTGTTCCGCTATCCTTGAGGATGACATCATCACCTGCGGCATCCAGTGTTATGTCGGTCACTGCGTCGAGAAGAATCCCTTGGTCGGAGTCAATCTCACCATCGACTATGGTCAAGTTACCTGCGCTAGAAGAAGTTTCGATGGCTACTATACCATTCTTTACACGGAACTCGTTTGCCATCTAATCACCTAATCATAAATCATAATCGAGAACACCGTATTCTTCATCGAATTTATTCTCTTTTTCTTCTTCATGTCGTAAAGAAGTTCAATTGCATTCTTGTAAGTCTTAGGGTACCAAAACAAAGTGAAGTCTGATTTCCCCCCTATTGGCCCAAACTCATGTCCATCGAAGTGATATTTCTTTGTCTCAAACCATTTGTCGGGGAGTGCCTCAGACCATTCGTGACCCTTCTGTATAGAAGACATTGGCTTCTTCAAAGTCACCGTATAATTCGTCATTCATCACACCTTTATTCCTTCTCTAGCCACTTTTATCGTCATCGCATCCGAACTTGCGGGGGTAAATCTGAGCCGACAGTTGCCTGACGACACGTCCGTACTGAACGTGCCGAGGGGGTTAGTGCCTGTAAATACGACCCCATATTCATTGTGTTTAGTATTACTACCATCATGTACTAGTAGCATCTCTCCTATATGGTACTCATCTGGACTAGCCCCTGTATTAGTTATCTGATACTTGTACTTAGCACTTCGATAGGTTGCGATTGCCCATTCGTCTATCGTAGCGATTGAAGTTGCTGAAGTGGAAGCGGCGGCGGTTGTGAATAGCATCTCCTTTATCGTCATGTCAGCGTCTATCGTAGCATTACCGCTTGTGTCAAATGCAAAGTTAATCGGTTGTGATATGTGTACGGTGTACAATTGGTCTCCGAAGGAGACTCCGGACACCTGTGACATTACCAGTGCGATGTGATTGGTTCCCACCGTGGCATTGTCGTACCCCGCAACGCCGTTCTTGTATATCGTCCCATCAGTCACTTTCCATACCGATGTGTTGTCCAAGTTATCGACCTGTTGGAATATCAACATCGTTCCGGGTTTCAGATTCAAGTTATTGAGATAGGTCTCGGCGGCGGCTACGTCACCGCAACCGGGGAAAGAAGCATGGTGAAAATAGTACTTGCCGCTATTTAGACCAAACTTACCTGCCGTCCAGTTGGAGGTGTCATACCTTGCAGTGAACATCATGAGTCTTTGTAGGCTAGGAATCTGCTCAAGCAATGACCAAGTAGTCGAGTCGGTCTTGCGGTACAAGTTCCCATTGGTGTAGTCTAAAGCCAAGTCAGCAACACTGCCAACCCCGCTTGATGGTTCCCCATCACTGAAATTCACTCCACCAGCATTGGTCGAAATAGTGAGAATGCTGTTTGCCAAGGCCAATTGGATGTTTGCGCCTTCCTTCACTCTTCTAAGTACACCATCGACGCTACCGTCACCATCTTGGTCAATCAGTACTGGTGCGGTAATAAATCCCATAGTATCACATATCTAGCCAATAGACCTTCGCCACTTCACCAGCAGGGTCAGTCTCCGCTACTAGATACACGTTGGAGAATCGAGTAATGTCGACCATCACTCCTTGGCCGGGAGTGATTAGCAGTCCGTTAGTTGGGGATGCGTATTCTCCCCCGACTAGTATGTTAACAGTGTTGGTGATGCTCGCTGAGAGCAAGAAGCCGTGTTGAGCCTGAACGTCCTCGTTCAAACCAGCATACACCGACGCTTGTTTTGCTTGCGTGTGAGAGGTTACGGTCATCATTGGATGCCCTTGCTTAGTCGATGCCCAGTTGTCCCTACCTGCTCGCATGACGGATAACGAGTTGCCACTTTCCTGCGAAACCGCATTCACTGGAATGAAAGAACCGCTACCTAGTTTTCCGGTGATTCTTGATTCCGTAACGTCGGCCATGTCTGCCCCAACTCACTTAAAGTCAAAAGCATTCTGTTCACCACCATGACTTATATGTCGAAGAAAATTGGCAGAAGTATGGCACTGTTTGAGAGAGATGACGTTGCAACCCCTTACTCGACCTGTAAGTACTGCAAGCGCCCCACTCGTAGCCATGTGCTAGAGCCAGCGAAGTATGAGGAATTCACTACTGAGGTGGTGATAAACGCCTCAGATGAGTTCGCTAACAGTCATTGGGAAGAAGTCGAAGAAGTGGTAAAGGCGAGAAAGGCGAAAGACCCCATCGTGCTTTGTCACAAGTGTTGGCTAGAGAAGAAGTCAGAATGCGAGAGCATAATAGACAAGGAATTTGACTCATGGATGGAAAGCCCCATGGAAAACATAAGCAGAATACACTCGATAGCGCATACCTGTCAATACTACAAGTTTGGTGGTGACATTGAGGTCAAGACTAAGGAGATGGTGAAGAAAGTGAAGGAGTTGATAAGGAATGACTGATGAGGTAATAATGGCAAAGGTCAACAACTTTTGCGAGGAACTGAAAGAACTAGGGGTCGATGATTTCGTGTTTGCCGCAGGAAGTGATAACGGGTTGTTAGCAGTACAGTACGATGGCGACCCGAAGGGAATCATCTTCTTGGCGATGACCGCGCTGATTAATGCCATGTTTGAATCCACTGGACACATAGGGAGGTATGATAGTGGCCGACGAAAGAATAACGGCGAATGAGTGGGACAAGCGTCGTGCTTGTCCGATATGCATTGACATAGCAGACAAGGCCATCCCAATGGATGGGGAGGTCATGAAAGACGAAGTCACAGGAGACCCGTACCCATGCCCTCAGTGCGGCCACAGCGAAACCCGCTTATTTCACTCCATAGGAGCGTCCGAATCGAATAGAACCACGTCTCGGGGTGACACTCAGCCGTGGACTCATTTGTTGACTGTAAAGTGCATGAGTTGTGATTTCTCGCATGTGGTTGCTAACAATGTCTGCTTGGGAGAGCCGTGGGACGAGGTGTTCGGGTTCAAAAGAAAGTTAGAGCAAAGCGAAGGGCAAGAACACGCCATAACTTGGTCGAACGAGCAAGCGGTGGGTCTTCGTGGTGCTAAAGAGAAGTACGACAAGGAGTCCGAGTTGCTAGGAAGGGGCTACCGCGCAAAGAGAAAGATAGAGACCACTAGAGCAGAAGGACAAGGGAAAGTGGAGTGGGTTCCGACCAAGGAAGAGAAGAAACTACCCAAGTTCCGAGATAAGAAGGAATCATAATCTTCATATATCAAAGGTGAATGTATTCATATTAACCTGAAGGGGGGATTACAACAATGCGTGTGGAAAAAACAACAATGCTAAATGTGAAAGGAACATTGAACGGGAAAGAAGTCACTTGGACTAAGGAACTCAGTGACCATGACCTAGAGGAAGGAGCAATATCCTTCGTCAACTCTATCGTTCTGATTGAGCAAAGTGCTGACGCAGTAGCAGACGAGTAATCGTCTGCTATTGCTAGCCTTTAGGCTCGCTCTTACAATCCATTTCTAATGGACTTTTGATACAAGTGGTACACTCCTACCACTGCTACCGATATTCCTAATGCGAATGCGGTAGCACCTATCACTACTTTGCTTGACGGGTATTGTACCCCGGTATCAGTGTCGAGACTGGTGGCTTTTGTGAAGTAGTCAACTGTCGGAGAATAATCTCTCATCTCCTTGATGTGAAAGTTTCTATGGTAGTCTGACGTATGCATGTTGGCATGTGCGTCTGTATATTCATCGAACCTGTTTCTTAATTCTGCTATCTCTTGTTGGTTCATCAAGTCCGGTTCGTCAATGTAGTTCGGTAACGTCTCTTCCGACAGCCAAAGTTGGTTATCTGCGTATCTAGGTTTGGCCTCATCCTGTATGTTGACCATCTCTCCATCAGGGGTCATTGGTTTGATGTGTCCGACTCCAAAGAGTCCTTGGATTTTACCATCGGTGGGGCCGATTCCGTTTCTCCGTTTGCTTAGAGGGGCGGCGACCTTCCCATATTTATCGTCCAACGCCAACCTGTTGACATCTATGAACTCATTACTTAGAGTGTCCTCTTCCCATGCCAGCCCCGCGTGATTTCGGGGTTTCTTCATCATGTGCTTGTGTCGCATCATGCTAGGAACCAATCCCCCTCGGTACCAGCATCCATTCCGGAGTAGCCCAAGAGGTCAGCGTTGCGTACGGCATCCATTTGTTGCATTTCTGCGTATCCCACTGAGAAGTTTGGTTCGATAGAACCACTATAACTGCCACTGCCAGCCATAGAATGACCTAAGCGATTCCTCACCGATGGTGGGGTTGCTGAGAAATTAGTGTCTTTCATTCGTTGCATCAATTTGCGCTGGTGAGCCTTCTTGACCACTTCCATAGACTCGGGTTGGGGTCTTGGCTTCCTCCTTCTCATGGGTTTGTTTGCCGTAGTTGGCCTCTTTGTCCTCTTTCTCATGGTAGGGGGTCTCATCATGCTCTTTGGTCGCTTCTTTGGCATAGGCTTTCTTTGGGGTCTTCCCTTCTTTGCTGGCCCGCGTGACTTTCTCATTGGGCCACGATTAGATATGGGTAGTGAAGAAGTTGACCTTCTAGGACTTTCAGAAATCATCTTCTTTGCTGGTTTTACCCCCCTTTTAGGGGTCTTTTTCCTTGATATTATATGCCCCATGCTACTGACTTTCTCCTTGATTCTGTTTTGAATGGATAAGTCCACTCGGGGGTCTTGCCAAGCAGGTGTAGCAGGTTCAGCACTCGCGGGTCTTGACATTAGATAGTATCCGACACCGAGAGCAGTTGCGCCGATAGCGTATTGCTTCTGTCTCTTTGACATCTTCATCATTACTCATACCCCTGTTCAAATGCTTTAGTGAAGACAAACGTCGTGAAATAGATGTTTGCGACGGTGTACAGTGCCGTTGCACCTAGAAGCAGTGACATGACCGGATGCTTGTTTGCAAAAGCCTTGGAGTCTTTCCAAGCCTTCCTAGCATCCTTCTGAAAAGTCATACATCATCACGCTGACAAAATACCTGCGGCGGCTACTGCGCCCAACGCCCCACCTAGTGCGGCGTTTCTCTTTGCTAGCATTTTGTAGGTGACTCCCTTCTTTCTTGCTCGACCTAGGAAATATCCGTCCATCCATGCTTGCGTCACTCCACCTACGGCGAATGCTATTACTGCTCCACCGACTATTACTGTGCTGAGTGCAACCCTCGCAGGAGTAACTTCCCCGAATCCGTGCATTCCTCCGTTACATGTTGGGCAGTGACCACCCATACCTGCCCCGCAGTGACAGTGGGGCATCTCAGTGCCACCCCGGTACGCCATAGAACACTGGGTCGCCATCAGCAGGTCCGAAGGTGTGCATGGCATCGTAGTAAGGTTGGTTTCTAATTGGAGGGTATGCGTCATATCCGTATGCAACTGATGGTGGTGCGGGTGCCTCTTCCGTCATAGCAACTGGGGCTTTCGTAGCGAGCATTCCACCAGTCTGGTAGTTTGCATAAACCAACCCACCAACTGTTCCGAGTACTGCCCACATTGGAACTTTCATATTCAATATCGGTAATTCAACCATTTTTTTCAGCATTTTATTCATTTTTGTCACCATTTTTCTTTATCTTTATTCGGTCACTAGTTGTTTCTAATCAAGTCGTATCCTACTCCCGCCGCTACGAGAACACCCCCGACGATGAGGCTTCTGCCTATAAGAAGTGTGTTGGAGTTCTGCCGCCAACTAGGATGGAGTTTGGAAACTCCCATTGTAGTCACTGCGCCAGTAGCGCCACCAATCAAGGGGTAGTTCATCCTATCCCTGAACCTAGATTGCACTGCCATTCCCAGTCCACCTACTACTGCACCGACGGCCATTCCAGATAGGACTACTGGAGTCCACCCATGCTTGTCCGAGTAGTAACTTGAGTCTGCCAAGTTCGCCAAGGAGAATAGGACTCCCCCCGTCACTGCACCAAGTCCGGAAGCAACCCCTAAGTTCTTCCAATCCATTTTGCTACCTCAGAAAGTATTCGTTGTGTCTATCCCTGCGAATACATCGGAGTGCAACGCTACCGTTGTCTCCAACCCCATGTTTCTTACCGAAGCAGGTTGTAGTTTCGGCCTTGTCCGAGCCGTGTACATCGGGTCCAACACTGGACCCCTTTGCTCATGCTCTTCTGCCCTGTAACCTACCTTCGGTCCTGATGGCATCGGGTGTATTGGTTCGGGATTCCCATATGCGTGTTTCCCTGTCCACCCAGTCTTCCTGAACATGTCATCCATTTCGTCACCTATGGTCCCTGCCCTCCCTAGGCCGAAAAGGTCGTTCGCGGTTGCTTCTTGGTAGTTCCAATTCGCTTCGTTCTGCCTTCGCATAATGTCAGGAGTGTGTGATGAGGACGTACTAGTCGAAGTCGACGTGGTCATTCCTAGCCCGCTTATCGGACTGTAACTATTGGCTAGATATGCCATTCCAGCCCCGATTCCGATTGCCATTAGAGGATTTTTCTTTGCCCAACTTAACACATTCATAACTATCACGACACCCTTTGTCTCTTTATCACGGTACTCTTCACAAGAGCCTTCGGATTAGAATCTGCCGCAGTAGTAACCACACCGAAAGCCTGTGTGTCAGACGAATCAGTAGCGGTCTTGGTAAATACCGAGGGTACTGTCCTCAGACCGGGAGATACTTGGAAGCAAAGCGCACCTGTCGACACACCGAAGTTCGCGGCATCCCTCTCAATCCACCCATCGCCTCCGGAGTCTCCGCTTCTGTTGTATTGGAAAATCTTCTGAACGATTCCGGGGAAGTACACCGTGTCACCATTACGGACGAATATCCTCTCACCGATTGTGGGTGCTGATGGAACATCCTTGTGGAGAGTCTCGTTATTCGTCAAGGCCACTAAGTTATTGGCAGTGAGTACTATTGTGGTAGCCGTCATGCTTGCTATCACACCAACCAACTGACCGTCACTATCCAAGCACCTGTCACCTACTGCGTACTGGTCCCTAGGGTCTTCGTTGTCAACCGTTATGGTTACGCCAGCGTCAGCGGAAATCGCACCGTCGACCTGTACTGCTGGGCTAGTCGCTTCGTTCAACGCAAACCCGACTTGCTCGGTCGAGTCCTTGCTTGCATCCTTGTAAATGATGACATTCTGATGTGAAGGTGCTGAAGGGTTTCCGGGGAACTCGTTGGTGTTAGCCAATGCAGGGTGAGCAACTGCGTTGGCATCGGCCCCTGCCGTACCTGCGGCTTTGAACTCGACAGTCGCTATTGCCCCATCGAATCCGGTTGACTTGGTGAAGGTCGGCTTACCTGCTTGCCCTTGGTATGGGTGTTCGCTACCAATCTTGGTCGTACCTGTGACGTACACGGAAACGTTGTACACGTCATCAACCGCATAGGGAGATGAACCAACTGGTTTTGCTATTGCGTTGGACATGGTCTCCAAATCCACTGCCTTCAGACCAGTGTGCTGATACTGACCGCCTCCCATGAAATCTGTCTTCATAGGGGTTGGGATACCCCCACGGCTAGTGTAGTTAAGGCTGAATCCATACACATCGGATGATGGCATTATCCTGTTTGCAATTGTCATCTTGAAACTCTCGCTGTAAGGTTCGGGAGTCTGTGGGGTGTACAGCATTGTGTACGTTCCATCAGATGCCACGGACTTAACCCAAAAGGAACCGCTAACTCTAGTGGTTCTATTATTCAGTAGTAGTTCTGCTGGTGTCTCTCCGGTAGTCTCGGCATTCCTATATCCATCTATCTGCATTGATACTGCTAGGTATGGGTTATCTAGTACTACCTCTATGCTATGTATTATACCTGCTCCTTCGTGGTTGATTAGTTCCATTGTCTCTCCGGAGTCGAGGTTTATGTTCTCAAACCTGTCAGAAAGCAGTTCCAGTTGGCTTCCGGGTAATCCACTACCCATCATTATCTGATTCTGAATGGTAGTAGTGCCTCCTGCCTTTGCTGGCAACACCTGTCCTGTTTTCTTAGGTGCGGCTTTCTTGGCGGGAGAAGAAGACTGTCCTAGCGTGGATACCCTTTGGGTCATGCCGTGAACCGACAACTGTGTCGGTTCGTACTCGTCTTCATCGTAGTCAAATACCATTCATTACCACCGTCAATTCCATTCAAGAGAGATACTCACTGAGGAATCCTGACGATTGGTACGATACTGGGTTGTAGTACATGAACCGAAGACGGCCACCTGCTTGTGCCTTCAAGGTACCCAGTTGCTCTTGGGTCAGTTCAAGAACCTTGTACTTGTACCCCACAAGTCTGATTCTCCCATCGAGAATGTACTCGTCCGAATCGTTAACGTAGCGGAACACTGGAAGACTCTCTTCTCCGTGTTCCACCATGAAGCCGTATGCCCAGTTCGGGTTCTCGACTGGTGACATCTGCCCGTCTATGAATCCGGATACACCAGCAAGAGAAGTCTCGTTGACCGTGGTCTGTGGACTCTCACCGTCTGAATCTCCTCGGTCTAGTTGATGCTTGGAAACTCCGGCGGGTTGCCTGAGTTGTAGTTTTCCGGAAACCGTACCTATGTTGAACATGTGTTCTGCGGTTCCGTCACCCTTGAACCCAATCGGCAGACCGCCGTTGGAAGTGTCGAAGGGAGTGAAGGCGTTCCTTGAATGCCACTCGCCACCCTCAATCATGAACTTGGGTTGGGATGGAATTGTCGGGCAAAGGTGATACAGGTTTCCCTTGTTAGGAGACAAGTCCGTGAACTTGATGAATCCTGAGTCGTAATCGGGTGCTAGAATGTTTCCAGTCTTGTCAGCCGCCGATACGGTAGTCGTCCCGAGGTCGTAGTACGAAGAGATGGAACCGAATCCGTATTGCTCAAGAGCCTCACCGTGCGTACCGTTGAAATCAGTCGCAAGGCTACTGCTCACTGAGGCAATCCCTACGTTGAGGGTATCAGTGAAGAACAGGTCGAGGGCCATCGCCTCGACTCCCGTCACCAAACAGTATGCGTCCCTTATCCTCAATAGGTACCCCGGCTTTAGTGCCGCACTGCCATCATCGTTATCGAACGATACGCCTTGTAGCCGTCCGAATGCATTTCCGCTTCTTGTTCCTTGGTTTAAATTAGCCATTTTCTTAACACCTTATCTATCTGTGTCGGTCTAAGACCAGTTCACCGCACTAGGTGGTTGAATATAACCGCATCGGAAGATGGGAAATCTGTGAAACCTAGTTTATAGTCATTTTAGTGGACACAATGGAGATACAAATGTTCCACTATGTCTCTGTTTTTGCCAAACAAAGCAAGTGCTTTGGGCATTAGACTGATACCCCGTTTGGTGTATCGAGTCTCTCGGGGGAACCGAAGTCCCCCCGATTACTCATTCTTCGCTGTGTGCGTCGTTATCGTCGACTAATCAGAAAATCTTACCAAGAGCGAGGATGGATATAACTCCACCTGCTCCGGCAATACCATCGTTGAGGGCCGCTAGGGTACTGGTCTCTGTAATCGAGTCCAGTCCGTCAGTTACCTTGGTTCCACCAAGAATTCCCGAGTCCGTTAGTACGGCGGTCAGGTTCATGGTTGTAGGTTCGGCTTGGTCGTCGAATGCATCCTTCATTAGAGCAGATTGCATCTGCTCGGCGAAGGTGAATTCACCAGTACCGACCTCTTCACCAGAGGTGCTTCCGGAAGCGTCCTTGAACAAATCGTCCACTGTTGCGGTATCGTTGGCGTTTATCTGCACCATTCCAACGCTGAGGATTGCCTCAATCGACATTCCACGGTTGTTGGATGCAGTGCTGTCACGCTGTGAACCTGCTAGTGGGACTTTCGTGATGTCCTTGAGAATGTTGTTCTCCACTTGGTCAGTCAGGGCTACTGCGTATCCGGTAGTCAAGGCTCCGTCTGCTGTGAAAGCAGTGTAGTCAGGTTTTAGGTGACTTACGAAACGGTTCCTTGCACACGAATGCACATTGTTTGCCATAGTCTGAGTAAGAGTACCATCAGTCTCAATTACTAGAACGTTGGTTCGTACGAGTTGCATCTGTGCGCCAAATGCAACGTCTAGTCCTCCTAGAGATGCCATAATGATACCTCCAATCAGGACAACTCGCCAATATTCTGAGTCAACTGTATCAGTTCGTGATGCTGTCCTACGGTCGAGCCGATGACTCTCCACTTCTCGGCTCCAGCGATTGTGCTGTTACCAAATGCGGATGCGGCACCGACGACACGGTGGTTGCAGACGATGTTCTTTTCAGGCTCCACGACTATGGGCGATTCGTACCAAACAAATGGCTCCTCAAGTACTTCAAAGATTTGCTGGTCAATCACGGGGGTCTCTATACCACTGATTTGCCACTGATGCTCTGTGACCAAAAGTGGAGTAACGGGATATTGAATTCCCATTATTAGGTAAAAGAACTCCTCAAGTGACTTGAAGTTCAATGACTTCGATGCCCAGCCGAACGAATCAACAGTCGCAGATGAAGGGTTTCCGGTTGAACCGGACGATGGGATAAGCCACTGTCCATAAGTTCCAAGAATTGAGAATTGGTCTGCTCTCAAAATTCCCTTACCATAATCTCCTTTGGGCCATACACCCTGCGAGCCTCTTCCCCAGTGTGGAAAATTGGACGCAATCTTCTGCTCAATCAGACTAAGGTAGTTCTTAATCTGACCAGTAGGACGGTCATAATACGGTCTAAGTTCCATGCTTTATTTCTCCTTAATCATACGGGGTAGGTTCACCGGGTTCTTTGTCTCGGTTATTCTGACCGAATGAAGTGTAAGGTATAAGCAACTCGATTACAATGGATTCCAATGGAACACAGAAACACTATTTGGAATCCAATTCGTTAAGAATCAAAAGATGTTCGGAAGTTCATGGCAAAGGACAAAACCGTCTCAATCCGCTTTTCCCAAGCGGAGTATGACGAGTTGAGAAAGGAATGTGACCGATTACAATTGCCCATCGCGGCGTACATCAGGTCATCAGCATTGATGAGATTGAATGGTGATTTGATTGACAAGGACATATCCGAGGCAGAACGTCACCAACGAAGACTAGTGCTTCGCCGATTAGATGAATCGAATTCCTTTGGTTGACTTGTGTCACACCCAAGGAGGGGTCGGAACCCCCCACTTGGGTGCTTGCGTAGTTCTGTCAGCGGTCTGACTTCAGTCTCAGAAGACGTTGGTCTTTACGCCGAACAGTGCGGAGTCGTCGTGGCTTCCGTATAGGGCTTGGTCGTGACCGCCGTATAGAGCCGCATCGTCTCCGTGTGCGCTACCTAGGTATCCGTAGTACCCACCGTATCCGTCAAGTGCGGAAGCAGTTGGTAGTTGGGCCAGTAGTCCAGCACCGGGCATGCCAGCAGGTAGGTACTGCTGTGCAAGGCTTACAGCGACTAGAGCCGCCGCAACTCCCGTTGCCATTACAGCGTCGTTGTACGTTACCATTGGTAGCATAGCCTGAGCCGCGAAAGCGATAGCCGCAGTGGACCCGACCATAACAGCCGCCTTCATAGCGGAGTGTTCATGGTAAGGTATTCGTGCGTACAGATTCTTCACGGCGCTGGGGACGTACTGAGAGAGGTAGGCGCTTGCAGTTGGTAGGGCTAGACCCATAACCACAACTCCGACACCCCTCATGGATATTGCATCCATGAGCATGCTTCGGTAGTTCTTCATGGTCATCGGTTTGGCCCTTACTGAACTTCTCCTGCGAGTCGTCTTCCTTCGGCGAGTTACTCTTCGCCTCTTAGGGGATGCTCTCCTCTTCACCGTTCTCCTGCGAGTAGTCTTCCTTCTCTTAGGAGCCGCTCTCCTGCGAGTGGTCT